>JAEEGL013327125.1_pt1 | contig 16370 bp, 12 predicted proteins | sample 9134231 | NCBI WGS metagenome assembly JAEEGL01 (sample SAMN16246548, study PRJNA631951) | gut metagenome | biome: gut microbiome; feature: rumen; material: fiber-attached | host: Bos | place: Iran: Karaj | collected 2018-10
ACCAGAACACCTTCCTGTACATGACCAGCTACGTGACGCACGAGCCGACCATGCTGCAGACGCCGGACTACGAGCCGTCCGCGTATGTGGACAATCTGTCCTATGACAGCCGCGTTGACCGTTTTAACGTAGCCGGACAACCGACCATGAGAATGACCGAGATTACGCAGATGATCCATTACCATGTGAATATGGCGGCGATTCTGCAGATCGGCAAGTGGCTGGACTACCTGCGCGCCAACGATGTCTACGACAATACGCGCATCATTATCGTGGCAGACCACGGACGCGATCTCAACATGGTGGACGAGTGGATGTTCGGAGAAGAGCACCACGAGGACATCATGATCTTCAATCCCCTTCTGATGGTCAAGGATTTCGGCGAGACCGGGGAATTAAAGACGGACGAGACCTTTATGACCAACGCGGATGTTCCGACCATCGCGATGGCGGGGCTTATCGAGGATCCGATCAATCCGTTTACGGGGAACCCCATCAATTCGGATCCCAAGGAAGAAGACGAGCAGATCGTTTTCTTCTCGCCGATCTATTCGACCTATGAAAACAACGGAACGACTTTTATCCCGGGAAGCTGGTACAAGATGACGGGTCACTGGCTGTTTGACAAAAACAACTGGGAAAAGATCGGGGAATGGTAAATCACAACAACAAGGAGACAGGAAATGGAAAAGAGAACGATCATTCTGGCCTCAGGCTCGCCCCGCCGGAAGGAACTCTTAAAGATGGCCGGCCTGAAATTCACGACGCTGGCAAGCGAGATCCCGGAGTATGTGCCGGATTCGGTCCCGCCTGAAAAAAGGTCCGGTTTTCTGGCGGAGCTTAAGGCGTCGGCGATGAGCGTATTCCATCCGCAGAACATCATTATCGGAGCGGATACCACCGTCCTGTGCGAAGGCCGGATCCTGGGAAAGCCGAAAACGGCCCAGGAGGCAAAGGAGATGCTGCGCTTTCTGTCTGGAAAAGTGCATTCGGTCCTGACCGGGGTATCGATCATTTACAGCGATGAAGAAGATGCGGAAACATTTATTTCAGAGACGAAGGTAGAGTTCTATCCCTTAAGCGAAGAGGAGATCGAAGCTTATGTGGCGACCGGTGAACCGATGGACAAGGCCGGCGCCTACGGGATCCAGGGAAAAGGATGCCGCCTCGTAAAGCGCATCGAAGGAGACTATTTTACGGTCGTGGGACTGCCCGTCGCGGAAGTCATGCGGCGGCTTAAGGCGCACGGCGACATCTGAGGCCTTGCATTAACGGACAAAAGAGGCGTAAAAAGGAGGGAGACGATGAATAAAAAACAGGTCAGACAGATCTTAAAGGATACGGATTTCGTGCATACAAGCGGCAGTCCCGAGGAGCTTAAAGCCGCCAACTACCTTAAGGCGTGCTGCGAGGCGCAGGGCGTAAAAGCCTGGCTGGAACCGTTTGAGGTGGAAATGGCAAAGGTGAAGACCGCTTCTTTAACGGTCACATATGCCAACGGAAAGAAGGAAGAGATCCGCTGCCGCGGCTACCGCCTGTGCGGAAGCGGGGAAGTGGAAGCGCCTTTTGTGTACCTTCCGGAGACCGATCCCGCGTCCCTCAAAAAGGCAAAGGACAGCATCGTGATGCTGGATACGGGACTGGGATATTTCACCTACCAGGACCTTATCGCAAACGGCGTAAAAGGGATCATCACCTATAACGGAAGCCTGTTCAATCCGGATACCGACATCGACGACAAGGAACTGCGGCCGCATGTGTCGAAGGGCGTCAAGACCCTGGCTGCCCATATCCATGCGCGCGACGCGTTCCGGCTGGTGAAAAACGGAGCGGTAAGCGCGAAGATCTGCGTGGAGCAGGAGGAGTTTAAAGGCGAGTCGCACGATGTGATCGCGGAGATCCCCGGAACTTCGGACGAATGGATCGTGCTGACGGCGCATTACGATACGACGCCGCTGTCCCGCGGTTCCTACGACAACATGACGGGCTGCATCGGCCTGCTGCACGTTCTGGAAGCGCTGAAGGGTACGGCACATCATTACGGCCTGCGCTTTGTGTTCTGCGGCAGCGAGGAGCGCGGCCTGCTCGGCTCCAAGGCCTATGTGGCGGCCCATGAGGCGGAACTGGAGAAGATCGTTCTGAATATCAACCTGGATATGATCGGTTCCGTGATGGGCTTTTTCCTGGCCCGTGTGAGCGCCGAAGAGGCGCTGGTCCAGTATGTCAAGTATTTTGCCGCGCAGAGAGGCTTCGGCATCAAGGCCTCCCAGGGCGTCTATTCGAGCGATTCCACGCCGTTCGCGGACAAGGGCGTGCCGGCTCTGTCCTTTGCCCGGATCGCGGGCGGAAACTTCGGGCCGATCCACTGCCGCTACGACACGCCGGCTGTGCTTTCGGATGCGCAGATTCTGAAGGACTGTGCTTTTATTACGGACTTTACGCGCCAGATGGCCGACGCGGCCTGCTGCCCGGTCAAGCGGGAGATCCCGGAGAAGGTAAAGAAAGCTCTGGACGAATATCTCTCAAGAAAACGGAAGGAAGAGTAATATCTGCGCTGAGGGACGCAGGAGGATAGACCGATGAAGAGTCCTTACTATTTCAATCTCTGGGGCGATATCGGGCCGGAAACGGCCAAGTATCATTCCCTGGCAGACCTTCTGAAGACGATGGACGAACTGGGCATCTGGCAGACGACCGCTTCGTATCAGGAGCAGAACGCGATGATGGCCCGGAACCGGCTGCTGGAAATGATCGAAGAAACGCCCGGTGCGGCGGAGCGGGTCGTTCCCTGCTTTGAGCTGCAGCCGTATCCCTTCATTTCAGCGCATGAGATGGAATCTCTGCAGGAATGCCTGCGGGACCACCGCCCCGCCTGCCTCAGGATCCGGCCGAAAAGCTACGGCTTTCGCGTCCGGGAGCTGGAATGGCTCATAGAAAGACTTAATGAGCAGGATCCGATCCTTTTTGTCACCGTGAACGAACTGGATCTCGGAAGAGATCTGGACGATATGGAGCTGCTCGCGAAACGCTTCCCGCAGGTGAAGATCGTGATCCAGCAGGTGATGTGGAGCCCGATCCATTTCATTTACGACGCGATGAAGCGCTGCCCGAACATTTATATCGACAACGCCTGGCTGCATACGAGGGATAACCTGAGGATGATGGTCCGCGATTTCGGCGACGCCCGCGTCCTGTTCAGTCTGGGCCTTCGCGGAAACCGCGGGGCGGCCATGGGCGGACTGGCCTGGGATCAGTTCTCTCAGGCAGAAAAAGACCGGATCGCCTGGGACAATGCAGTAGCTCTGTTCCCTGAGAAAGACCGGAAAGTGCTGAAAGCCCGGCGCCGGAGCGTGGAGTCCACGCTGAAGAACCGCTTCTGGAAGCCGTTCTTAAAGGGAGAACCGATCCGCGATATCCTTGTCGTTGACGCCCACACGCATATCACACCGCACAATCACCGCTGGATGACGGCTACCAACGTGGAAACCGAAGAGCGGGACGCGATGCTTTTCGATATGGACCGGCTGGGCATCGACATGGCGGTCGGAACCGATACCTATCGCTGCCCGGATGATCCGCTGAAGCCGCAGTACGATGTCCTGAAGGTGACCGAGGGCTACCGCGATCGCTTTGCCGGATATCTGAACTACCGTTCCATGTTCCCGGAAGTCTATTCGGAGCAGGTCATGGACGAACTGTTTGAGAGCGGCTATTTTGTGGGCCTCAAGACGCTGCCGTCCTACGAGAAGATCCCGATCGACGATCCCCGGTACGGCCTGATGTTTGCCTATGCCGAAAAGCACCGCCTGCCGATTCTGATCCACACCTGGGACGATGCGGAAGGAGCGGGCACGGCGCTGCGCTGCGGCAATGCGGCGAAGAAATACCCGCACGCCCGGGTAATCCTCGGACACAGCGGCGGCAGGGACGCCGGCCGTCATGAATGCGAGATGATGGCACAGGATCCGGCCTATGACAATGTGTTCTTCGAGTTCTGCGGTTCGTTCACGGCCGGCATGACCTGGGAGGAATCCTTAAGGAAGATCGATTATCACAGAGTCCTTTTCGGAACAGATACCCATAACCACGACGTGCCCTGGGAGATGGGGCGTCTGCTCAGTGAAAACATTCCCGACGAGGCGCTGGAAGCGATCCTGGGCGCCAACGCGATCCGGGTGCTGGGACTCGGTCTTAAGGAAAAACGGGCAAAGTGTGCCATGTAAACGTGACGGAACGCAAAAGCGGAGGTCCTTCCGAAGAGAAGGGCCTCCGCTTTTCTGCAGGGGAAACGCTTAGTTCTTAGTCCTTTATTTCTTCAGGCTCGTCACCGTCCCGATGAAGAGCGGAAGACGCGTCTGCGTATCGATGATCATGTACACGAAGGGGCGGTTCAGATAGACGGTTTTGGGCTGTACCGGATTGAACGCTTCGGTGGTTGCCGCCGTGACGGCCGTCACAGCGGCAGCCCGGGTTCCCATGTTGCTGACTTCAATGAAGGTCTTCTGAACGACGCCCGAGATGAAAAGATCCGTATCCGAGATCTCTTTGAAGCTGCCCGCCGCCTCGCGATCGAACGCCGTGCGGATCCCCATTTCTTCAAACACCTCGTTCAGGGAGGTGTAGTATTCGAAAGAAAACTCCGGCATGGAGGTGCGGACTTTTTCGATGGACGGTTCGTTTAAGAGCGCAAACAGTTTTTCGGCATCCAGCGAGGCAACGAAATCATCCAGACCGATTCCTTCGTTGGGAAGCAGGGCGACAAAACGGTAGCTGCCGTATGCGTAATCCTTCATAAAGCCGGTGCAGGTATCGTCGGAAAGATAGTAAGATTCCTCTCCGTAAAGCACCTGTGCAGCCTGTGTCTCTCCAAACAGATCCGTGAAGTAGTTTTCCTCCTCGACGGCCTTATAATACGGAGAAGCCCAGTCCGCATCGAAGGCGAGTGCGTTGATCAGATACAGCATGTCGGAAGGATCGATCCGCTGGATAATCTGCGGGATCATGCCGAAGGTATGCAGATCGCACCAGTGATTGATGTCGTCAATCGTCTGATTATCGAAGGCGGCGCGGAAAATCTCGGCCTGATAGTAATCCACGTTTTCTTTCAGGAAGGCATCGTTCACGGTAAAGTCTTCAAGATTCCGGATCCAGATGGAATCTGCGATATGGAATTTCGCTTTATCGTTAGAAGGCAGCCGGGAAAGATACGTATACATATACCGGTTAAAATCTTCGAGACTAACGTTTTCTCCGGCCAGGACGTTCAGCAGCTCGTCCAGGGCTTCCCCGGAAGCGCCGTTCGTCACCATGGCCATCGCCAGCATCGCGGAGAGCGGGGAGACCAGCAGCGTCCGGTTTTTATCATCCTGCGCATAGACGCCGCGGAACAGATCCGATCCGAAGCGGAGCAGATTCATTTTGAAGGCCTGGTCAGGCTCTTTGCCCTGAACCTTTTCCGCCTGCAGATCCTTTGTCAGATTGAGAGCGATGATGCCGGAACTGTCTTCGGGCGTTGTTTCGGGGACCTGCACCGGCGTGGTTTCCTGTACCGGCGTGGTTTCGTTTATCGGAGCCGGCGTCGTTTCAGGCAGAGTTGTCTCGGGTGCTGCCGTCTGTCGTTCGGATTGGGAAACCGGCGTAGTTGCGGGAGCGGGGACGGACGGCGTGGTCTGGCTGCCGCAAGCGGTCAGTATTAATGAGAGCAGCAGAGCAAAGGCCATCATTAGCGACACTATCCTGTTATTTGCTTTTTTCATGAGATTACCTCCGTTACCGGACTTCCCGCCCCGGCGGGAAGCCGATCTCTGACTTTTTTCAATAATACAGTCCGGAGAGGGAAAATGCTGCGCGGACGTAAAAAAATGACAAAAAAAGACAGAAAACGTCAGAAAAAGTCGGAAGGGCCCCGGGAAAAAACACGGCGTCCGAACATACGGTCGAAAAGAAATAAAAAAACCTTCACAAATCAGCCGGAATAGGTTATAATACTACCAACTATGCATATATAAACGGAGGTCGGATTTTGGCAAGTTCATCCACAAAAAAAACCTCATCGGCAGTCCGAAAAAAGACTGCCAATAAATCAGGAACCCGCAGTACGCCAGCCAAAAGGAATACCCGTGCGGGGAGCCGGAGCGGATCCGGAAAGGCATCCGCACAGAAAAGCTCACAGATCGGAAGAGATCTCTGGCTCCTGTTTGTAATCGCTCTGTCACTGATTCTATTCTTAAGCCTGTTCGGCCTGATCGGACGGGTTGGGGAGCTGCTGGCAGTTTTCCAGTTCGGTCTGTTCGGCAGGATGGCATACCTGTTCCCTTTCCTGCTGCTGATCCTTACGGCGTTCGGCATGTCGAATATGAAAAAATACCCGCTCAATACAGTGGGGCGGATTTTGATGGCGTTTCTGACTTTCAGTATCGCCTGTGCGCTGGCGGAAATGATCGGCTCCCGGGGAGTAGCCCTCCCGCAGCTGAAAGACTACTGGAAGATGGGGCTGGGAACCCGTCTGCACGGCGGTCTGTGCGGCGGCCTTTGGTGTTCTCTGTTTCTGAATGCCTTCGGCAAGGCCGGCAGTTATGTCATCCTGTTTGTGCTTTTCCTGGCCGGCCTGGTTCTTACTCTGGGGCGGGCGCTTTTGACACCGCTGGGCATCAAGGGCGGACAGGTGGCGCATGCCATAAAAGACGAGACGAAGCGTTACCGGGAGGCCGGTGACGAACGACGCCGCCTCGCGGAGCTCAGATCGGAAGAGCGGCTGATGCGCCGCGCCGAGGCAAGGGAAGCCCGTGCCAAAGCGGAAGAGGAGGAACGGCAGGCTCTGCTGGAGCAGCTGGATAGAAAGCTGGCCGCCAAGAGACAGGCAGCGCAGCGGGAAAAAGAGATTCAGCTAAAAGAGATCAAGCTGAAAAAGGAAGAACCGGATCAGTTGAGTTTTGATCTGTCCGGTACCGATATCAGTAAGCCGCTGCTGCCGGAAGACGATCAGCTGGACGAGCTGGTCCGGGAAATCGAAGAGCGGCGGAAAGACGGTCTGCAGAAGGAAAAACGCACCTTAAGCGAACTGGAACAATTGGAAACGGAGAAGCCGGCGCCGAAGATCAGTCAGGGAAAACGCCTCTATACCGAGGATCTTTTGATGATGAAGGGCGTCTCGGTCAGCGATACGGAAGCGGCGGGAGAGCCGGCTGCCGCGGGGGGCTCATCCGCTGCCGCAGCGGGATCTGTTTCAGCCGGATCTGCGTCTGCTGCCGCGGGATCAGCGTCTGCTGCCGCCTCCTCTGCGGTTTCTGCTGCGACCTCAGTCCCGTCATTCCTTCAGGAAGAGCAAAAGGACAAAGATGCGCAGGAACGCATAAGCAGTGCATACAGTGAATATGATAAAAGCCGGAAACGGGCGGAGCGGAAAGAACCGCGCATCAGTATGATGACACCGCCTGAAGCGCCGGAAGCGTCAAAACCGGCGGAACCAGAGCAGCTTTCTCTGAGTCTTCCGGAACCGAGTCAGACCGGACCGGAACCGGTGCTTCCGATCCAGCCTGAGATGCAGGCTGAGCTCCCGGAAGCCTGGGAAGACCCCAGAGAGCAGTTAAAGAAGATATCGGAACCGGTCAGCCCGCGTCCCGAACAGGCAGTACTGAGCCCTAAGAAGACCGTTTCCAAAAACGAAACGGCCGGAGCCGCTGCTCCGCTGACTCCGCAGGAGCCGGTCCGTAAAGAGTATAAACTGCCGCCGATCAGTTTGCTGAAGCGCGCCAAATCCGGCAACGGAACGAAGGAGAGCGATCTGAAGAGAACTGCTTTCCTGCTGGAAGATACGCTGCGCAATTTCGGTGTGGAGGCCACGGTGACGGATATCAGCTGCGGACCTTCGGTGACCCGCTTCGAGTTAAAGCCGGAGCAGGGCGTGAAAGTAAGCCGGATTTCGTCGCTCGCAGACGATATCAAGCTGGCCCTGGCGGCGACAGAGATCCGGATCGAGGCACCTATCCCGGGCAAATCGGCTGTCGGTATCGAAGTGCCGAATCCAGAAAAACAGTCGGTTTCGCTGCGTACCATTGTGGAAAGCGATGCCCTGACCCAGGCCAGGTCCAAGCTGAGCTTTGCTGTCGGGCAGGATATTGCCGGTCAGGTCGTTGTGGCGGATCTTGCCAAGATGCCTCACCTTCTGATCGCGGGAGCGACGGGTTCCGGTAAATCCGTCTGCCTGAACTCTTTGATCATCAGCATCCTGTTCAGGGCCAAACCGGACGAAGTGCAGTTCATCATGATCGATCCCAAGGTCGTGGAACTGCGCGATTACAACGGGATCCCGCACATGCGGATCCCGGTGGTCACCGATGCCAAGCTTGCCTCTGAGGCGCTTAACGGTGCGGTAAAGGAAATGACCGGCCGATACAAGAAATTTGCGGATCTGAACGTCCGTGATATCAAGAGTTACAACAATAAGATCCTCGAGAATCCCGAAGAATACGGCGACCGCGAGCCGCTGCCGCAGATCGTGGTGATCGTGGATGAGTTTGCAGACCTCATGATGGTCGCGGCGAGCGACGTGGAGCAGGCGGTCTGCCGGCTGGCGCAGTTAGCCCGTGCGGCAGGCATCCATCTGGTGCTTGCGACGCAGCGGCCTTCCGTCAACGTCATTACCGGCCTCATCAAAGCCAATATCCAGTCCCGGATCGCCTTAACGGTCTCGTCGGGCGTGGATTCGCGGACGATCATCGATATGAACGGCGCCGAAAAGCTTTTAGGCAAGGGCGATATGCTGTTCTACCCGACCGGGTATCCCAAACCCGTCCGGGTCCAGGGCTGCTGGGTCAGCGATGAAGAGATCGAAGCGGTGACGGATTTCTGGAAGAAACAGGCGGATATTTCGGAAGAGGAAATGGCCAAGCAGAACCGCAGCTGGATGAACGATCCGGTGGAACGCGAGCGTCCCGAAAAAGATGAACGGGACGAACTGTTCATGGAAGCGGCGGAATACATAATCGATAACGAAAAGGCTTCCATCGGGAATCTTCAGCGTGTCTTCCGCATCGGTTTCAACCGGGCGGCCAGACTGATGGATCAGCTGGCGGATGCGGGGATCGTCGGGAAAGACGACGGGACCAAGGCCAGACAGATCCTGCTTAACAAGAAGCAGTTTGAAGACTGGAAGCGCGAAAACGGGTATACATAAGGCGAAAGCCAAAGGAGAAGTATGCAGCTGAAAAGCTTGTTGGAGCGGGCTCACGCCGAGCATATCCGCGGCAGTCTGGACCGGGAGATAAGCGAAGTCGCCTATGATTCCCGCCGGGCAGGAGAAGGCACGGTTTTCGTTGCCATCAATGGATTTAAAACGGATTCGCACCGCTTTCTGGCTCAGGTGGCCGGAAACGGAGCGGCGGCCGTTGTCATAGAAAAGAACTGGATGGACCTGGATGAGTCCGTGCGGGCGGTGCTGGAAGAAAAGGATGTCACGGTGCTGCGGGCCGAAAACGGCCGCGCCGTCCTTGCGGAGCTCTGTGCCGCGCGCTTCGGCTATCCCACGGAACAGCTGAAAGTGATTGGCCTGACCGGGACCAAGGGAAAAACCACGACCAGCTACATGCTGAAAGCGATCTTGGACGAGGCGGGCAAAAAGCTCGGTCTGATCGGAACGGCCGGAGCTGTGATCGACGGAGTGCCGTATCCGACGCACAATACGACGCCGGAGCCCTACGAGATTCAGCGGATGGCCCGGCAGATGGTTGATGCCGGCTGCGAGTATCTGATCATGGAAGTTTCCTCCACCGGTATGAAATATCACCGTGCCGACTGCATTCCGTTTGAGATCGGGCTGTTCACCAATCTGTCTCCGGATCATATCAGCCCGCTGGAACATCCGGATTTTGACGACTATCTGCGCTGCAAGGCCAGCCTGTTTGAGCGCTGCCGGATCGGAGTATTCAACCGCGATGACGAAAAGCTGCCGGCGCTGCTGGCCGGAAGCCGCTGTGAGATCCGTACCTGCGGCCTGAACGGCTCCAGCCCCTTCCCCTATCCGGATCTGGCCGGGGAGATCCTGGCGCGGAAGCGTGAGGGCGATACCATCGGAACGCAGATCCGGCTGCAGCCCTCTTCGGAAGAACTTTTTGTCGGCATGCCGGGCGATTTCAATGTCTACAATGCACTGGGGGCGATAGAAGCGGCGCTTGTTTTAGGCATTGATCTGCCGACCATCAGGGCGGCCCTCCGTAAACTTAAGGTAAACGGCCGGGTGGAAACGGTCTTCAGCAGCCCCGATTATACAGTCCTGCTGGACTATGCCCACAATGGCGTTTCCGCATCGGCTTTGCTCGGAATGCTGCGGACCTATCATCCGAAAAGGCTCGTGGTTGTTTTCGGCTGCATCGGTGAAAGAGCGCAGAACCGCCGGCTGGAACTGGGCGAGGTCTGCGGGCGCGAGGCCGATCTGAGCATCGTCACGGCCGACAATCCGGGCAGAGAACCGGTCGAAGACATCATCCGGGATATCCATAAGGGGCTGGATCCGACCGGAGGAAAAGCCGTCGATATTCCCGACCGGCGGGAAGCCATCCGCTATGCGCTGGGAAAGGCCGAAAAGGGAGATTTTATCGCCGTGATCGGAAAAGGTCACGAAGAATATCAGGAAATAAACGGAGAACAGGTCCGTTTTTCCGACCGGGAGGAAATCCTTTCGGCGGTTCGGGATCTGGGCTGGGAGACGGAAAATGCTTAATACTTTGCGGGAAATATGTGAAATCACGGGCGGACGGCTTACCTTTGGCGATCCGGATACAGTGGTCCGTCATGTAGGCTACGATTCGCGGCAGATGCTCGGGGACGATCTTTTCGTACCGACGATCGGGGCGCGGGTGGACGGACACGATTTTATAGATAAAGCCATGGCTGCCGGTGCAATCGCCACACTCAGTTCGCGTCCCGGCCGGGTGACTGAGCTGGGGGCTGTCATTACCGTGGATGACACGCAGGAAGCGCTGGAGGCCCTGGGGCGGCATTACCGCTCGCTTTATAGGGGCCGGGTCATCGGCATCACGGGCAGCGTGGGAAAAACCACCACGCGCGAACTCACCAAGGCGGCGCTTTCCGCAGGCGGCAGCGTGACAGGCAGCACCAAAAACATGAACAGCGAGATCGGAATGCCGGTCGTTCTGTGCCATATGGACCAGAGCGCAGACCGCGCTGTGATCGAGATGGGCGTGGATGCCCCCGATGATATGCCGCGCCTTGTAGAGCTGGCGCATCCGAAGACAGCGGTGATCACCAACATCGGCGTGGCGCATATCGAATATCTGGGCAGCCGCGAGGGGATACGGAACGAGAAGATCCGGATCACTGCGGAACTGGGGCCTCAGGATTGGGCCGTTTTAAACGGAGATGAGCCGCTGCTCAGGGAATGTGAAGCATCCCTTCCCTGCCGCCGGATCCTGTATTTCGGTTTGAGCCCGGAAAACGATCTGTGCGCGAAAGATATTGAAAAAGGAGATACGGTCAGCTTTACGGCGGTGCTTCGGCAGCCGGAAGGAGAAAAGGAAATCCCGGTGAAGCTTTCGGTGCCCGGCGTCCACAACGTGATGAATGCGCTGGCGGCGCTCGGTGCCGCAGTGGCGGAAGGCGTGGATCCGGAAAAGGCCGCTGCCGCCATGAGTCAGTTTACCGGTTTTACAAGGCGGCTTGAAAAGCTAAAGATCGGCGGGCTGAATGTCATCGACGATTCCTACAATGCCAGCCCGCCTTCGATGAGGGCTGCGCTTGAAGTACTGGAAAAAGCTTCCGGGAAGCGGCGGATAGCCGTTCTGGCCGATATGCTTGAGCTGGGCGAGACGGAAGCAAAGCAGCACCGCGAAGTCGGCGAGTATGCGGCAGAGCGGAAGATCGATCTGTTTATTACGCTGGGGAAACTGATCCGGCATCTCGAGGAACCGTTAATAAAGGCGGGCCGGGAAGTCCATCATTTCGACCGCTGGGAAGAAGCGGAAGCCTGTGTGACGGAACTGGCGGAAAACGGAGACGTCGTTCTTCTTAAAGGGTCCAATATCATGAACCTGGATAAGCTGCTCGCCAAACTGAAAACCGAAGAGAAATTTATTAATAGGTGAAAGATTGCCTGCTTACGCTGATATAATCGTGAATATTTCTGCCTCCAGCCTGGACCGGACCTTTACCTACCGGATCCCGGAAGAACTGGAGGGAAAGATTCGGCCGGGTGTCCGGGTGGATATTCCTTTCGGTACGAAAAAGATCAGCGGCTATGTTGTTAATCTGTCGGATGAGGCCCCGATCCCGGAAGAAAAAATACTGCCGATAGAAGGGCTTTCCGAAAAGAGCGTTCCGATCGAAGACAGAATGATGGCCCTCGCAGCCTGGATGCGGGACCGCTACGGCTGCACCATGAATCAGGCCCTTTCGACAGTCCTGCCGGCTAAAAAAGCCGTGAAAAAAGGCAGGACCAAAGTCGCCTCTCCGTCACTGGAGGAGATAGGGACTGCTTCACCTGTCAGCCTGAATGCGGCGCAGCAGCGGGTCAAGTCGGTCATTATGGAGGAGCAGGCAGGCGAAAACCGCCCGGTCCTTTTATTCGGCATCACCGGCAGCGGCAAGACGGAAGTCTATATGTCCGTGATGGAAGAGGTCATGGCGAAGGGGAAGCAGGTGATCCTGCTGATCCCTGAGATCGCGCTGACCTATCAGAACCTAAGACGCTTTTACAGACGTTTCGGCGACCGGGTCGGGGTGATCCATTCCCGCCAGTCGGAGGGAGAGAAATACGATACGATAGAAAAGGCGCGTAAAGGCCGGCTGGACCTTGTCATAGGACCGCGGTCGGCTTTGTTTGCGCCGTTTCCCAAGCTGGGACTGATCGTGATCGATGAGGAACACGAAGAAAGCTACCGCAGCGAAATGGCTCCGCGGTATCACAGTGTGGAAGTGGCGGAAAAGCTCTGCTCCTTATGCGGGGCATCGCTGATTCTCGGCAGTGCGACTCCTTCTCTGGAAAGCTATTACAAGGCAAAACAGGGACTTTACCGTCTGGCAGAACTGAAAGAACGGGCGGTCCCGGACAGTGTGCTGCCCGGCGTTACGACTGTAGACCTGCGCGAAGAGCTGGCGGCCGGCAACCGAAGCATTTTCAGCCGCGTTTTACGGGAAAAGATTAAAGAGCGGCTGGCCAGGAAAGAGCAGATCATGCTTTTCCTGAACCGGCGCGGACTGGCAGGCTTTGTTTCCTGCCGTTCCTGCGGAAAGCCGCTGGTCTGCCCGCACTGCGACGTCAGTCTGACCCTGCATCGCGGAAACCGTCTGAAATGCCATTACTGCGGCTATGAGATCCCGCGTCCTGACCGCTGCCCGAGCTGCGGCTCGCCTTATGTGGCGGCATTCGGGACCGGTACGCAGAAAGTGGAGAACCTTGTCCAGGCGGAATTTCCGAACGCAAGGGTCCTGAGGATGGACGCGGACACGACCAAAGGGAAAGAAGGGCACAGCCGCATTCTTTCCGTGTTTTCGCACGAGGGAGCGGACATTCTGATCGGCACGCAGATGATCGTGAAGGGACACGATTTCCCCAAGGTCTCGCTGGTCGGGATTCTTGCGGCGGATCTGTCGCTGTACAGCTCGGATTACCGCTCCGCCGAGCAGACGTTTGAACTTTTGACGCAGGCGGCCGGACGGGCCGGGCGGGCCAGTATTCCGGGAGAGGTGGTCATTCAGACCTATATGCCGGAGCATTATGCAGTGGTCTGCGCCTCCGCCCAGGATTATGAAAGCTTTTACCGGGAAGAAATTGCCAGACGGGAGCTATTGCATTATCCGCCCGCGGGAGGTATGCTGTCGGTGCTGGTGACCGGAAGTGACGAGGCCGAAACAGCTGCTTTCGCCGCGGAACTGGCGAAGAAAGCGGAAGAAAGCTTTCCGGAAAGCGGTGCCGCCGTGATCGGGCCGGCGCCGCATTACCGAAGCAAGGTGCAGGATATCTTCAGGCAGGTGCTGTTTGTCAAGCACGAAGACAGAAGGCTTCTGCTCCGGATCCAGTATGTGCTGGAGAAAACAGCCGGCGAGCGGGCCCAGTTTGATCTGTACTGAGATTTAAGTTCATAACATAAAGGAGAAACAATGGGAATTCGGAACATTCGGGAAATGGGAGATGATATTCTGCGCAAGCAGGCCAAACCGGTACGGGAGATGACGTTTAGGAACCGCCAGCTGATAAAAGACATGGAGGATACCATGTATGAGGCAAACGGCGTCGGGCTCGCCGCCCCTCAGGTTGGGGTCTTAAAGCGCATTTTTGTGGTGGACTGCAGTGACCAGGAAGAAAGACAGCCGATGGTCTTCATCAATCCGGAGATTCTGGAGACGGACGGGGAAGTCACCGATAACGAAGGCTGCCTCAGCGTACCCGGCAAGCATGCTCAGGTGACACGCCCGGAAAAGATCCGTGTCCGAGCACTCAATGAGGAGATGGAGCCGTTTGAGCTGGAGGCTGAAGGGCTTTTGGCCCGCTGCATCTGCCACGAGAACGATCACTTAAACGGGATCCTGTACGTCGATAAAGCGGTCGGACCGGTAGAGTTAAACAGCAAGGAAAACGGCTGGGCATAAGGCTTTTTGCGGTTTCGGAAATTTCACTTTTTTTCTGAAAACCGCTTGACATACCGGAAAGGACTGTGCTATTATTCTTCAGCAATTGATTTACAAGCAGAGGATCCGCTCTCACCTGGCCATAAAGATGCGCCCAGGTTACCGTAAAGGGGTTAGACCCATAGAGTGGATAGTATGCTGTCCACTTATTTTTTTGTGTATTACACAAGGAGGTACACCATCGCTAGCGAATTATTGATCAATGATCAGATTACAGACAAAGAGCTGCGTGTTATTGGCAGCCACGGTCAGCAGATCGGTATTTTAAGCCTGACCGAAGCCTTACAGCTGGCAGAAGAGGAAGAACTGGATCTGGTGCTGATTGCACCGACCGCGAAGCCTCCGGTTGCCAAGATCATCGATTACAGCAAGTATCGCTATGAAATGATCCGCAAGGAGAAAGAAGCCAAAAAGAAGCAGAAGGTTATTGAACTGAAAGAGGTTCGCCTGTCTCCGAACATCGAGGAGAACGATCTGAAAACCAAAGCTTCCGCCGCCCGCCGGTTCCTGGAAAAAGGGAACAAGGTCAAGGTGACGCTGCGCTTCCGCGGCCGCGAGATGAGCCACATGAACGAGACCAAGCACGTTCTGGACACGTTCGTGGAACAGCTGAGCGACATTGCGGTGGTGGACAAGCCGTCCAAAGTGGAAGGACGCAGTCTTGTGGTGATACTCAGTGAGAAAAAGTAAATAATTTTAGGAGGACATTCCAATGCCGAAATTAAAAACAAAGAGATCTGCTGCAAAGCGGTTTCACAAAACCGGTACCGGCGAACTGAAGAGAATGAAGGCTTACAAGAGCCACATTTTAACTAAAAAGTCGACCAAGCGCAAGAGAAATCTGCGGAAAGCCACCATTACCGATCCGACCAACGCGAAGGTAATGCAGCGCATTCTGCCGTACTAATGGTAAAGGAGGTCGATAGAGATGGCAAGAATTAAAGGTGGCATGGGTGCCCGTAAAAGACATAACCGTGTTTTAAAGCTGGCGAAGGGTTATCGCGGAGCCAGATCCAAACAGTACAGAATCGCCAAGCAGACCGTCATGAAGGCCCTGAGCACGGCCTATGCGGGACGCAAGCAGAAGAAGCGCCAGTATCGCTCTCTGTGGATCGCCCGTATCAATGCGGCGGCCCGTCTGAACGGCCTGTCCTACAGCCGCATGATGCATGGCCTGAAGCTGGCCGGCGTGGAATTAAACCGCAAGCTGCTGGCTGATCTGGCTGTTAACGACGCGCAGGGATTTGCCGATCTGGCCAAACTGGCGCAGGAAAAGCTGAGCGCCTGATCATCAAGACCCCTCCTCCGCTTAAGGCGGGGGAGGGGAAACAGCGAAAAAAGACTTTTTTTCGCTGAAGGATTGACAAAGGCAGAGTCCTGTGTTATCCTTTCTGTGCTTCGGAGCGTGGCTCAGTTTGGTAGAGCGTCCGGTTAGGGACCGGGAGGTCGCAGGTTCGAATCCTGTCGCCCCGACTATCCTACCGCGAGTAGGATTTTTTTATAGATCGGCTTTGGCTTTGGGTCAAAGCGCAAACCTGTGCCTGTAGCTCAGCAGGATAGAGCAACGGCCTTCTAAGCCGTGTGTCGGGGGTTCGAATCCCTTCAGGCACGCACAGAAAAAGCGCCCGCCGGGCGCTTTTTCTGTGCGTGAATGAGGGATGAGAAACGAGCTCCGGAATCCGCAAGCATAAGCGCCGCGGATTTCGGGAGCGACATGCCTGCGGCATGTC
>JAEEGL014093665.1_pt1 | contig 16370 bp, 17 predicted proteins | sample 9134231 | NCBI WGS metagenome assembly JAEEGL01 (sample SAMN16246548, study PRJNA631951) | gut metagenome | biome: gut microbiome; feature: rumen; material: fiber-attached | host: Bos | place: Iran: Karaj | collected 2018-10
AAAATTATCTAAATAATAATTAGTATCATCTATATTTAATGTTATAAATGATTCTTTTATTAGCTTTAAATTATCATAAGAAATAGGAATAAAATAAGATTTAGATTCTAAATTTAATTGATAATCATTAATTACATTATACTGATAATTAGGTATTACTTGTTTAATATTTATTTCGTTATTTAAAAATGTATTTTTTAATACTAAGTCTAGTCTACCTTTAGTATATTTACCAACCTTTAATTCATATAGTTTACTATATTCATTATTAAATTCTATATTTATGCCTACAAGAACTAATGATTCATTTAAATATGAATAGCTAGCGTAATAATTATTTATATTTAATAATTTATAATTTGTAGGCTTTAATATATAAATATCTCCAATTGCTAATTCTAATATATATTTTTGATTAATTATTTTTAATATTGGATTTGAAATTATCTTTTCTTCTTCACCTATATCAAAGATGCTAAAAGATAATTGATAAACATAATATTTATTAACTCTTTGCTTATTTATTTTCACATTATTTAAAGTATAAATATCATTATCATTAATTATTTGATAAATATTATCATTTTCATATTCGATAATAGAATTTGAAGAATCTGAATAAATATCAATATTGTAATTTCTATTTTCTTCATAGATGAAGCTATAATGAGTATCTATTACATAAAATGATTCATTAATTGTTTTATTTTCTGAATAATAATATATTGATATTATTCCGATAATTATTACTAATAAGATTACGTATAATATCTTTTTCATACGATTTTAGCCTTCTCTATTCTTGCGTATTGATTCTTTAGTACTACTATTTCAAAAAGGCCTTCTGCAACCTTTATCCAACAAATATAATAAGCACAGGCACCATTTGTAATTGTTAAATTACCTGTTAAATATATTAAGGCTCTACTATTTGCCTCAACTACTAAATTCATCTTTTCAACGTTCTTAGTGGCAACAGTATTTGTTTGATTATATTCAACACCTGCTTTGGCTCCTATTTCACCCTTTAGCTTACCTTTAGAGCCTGAAACTGAACCATTTAGTGAACCTGATGCTGTAAATGAAGTTTTATTGTTGGTTGTAGTTTCAACATCTATTGTATATGTAATATCTGTATTACTTTTATTTTCAACAGATTTTATAGTATTTGATATATATGAGGCATCAACATTTTTATTTGCTGTAATAGTCGAAATACCTGCAAATTCAGTGTGGAAGTTTTTAGCAAGCTCATTATATTCTTCATCTGTAAAATTAGATATTAGTTTACCATCAGCCATTATTATTTCAGTAAATGTTGTGTAATCATCAATATCAGCTTTTATATTTATTATTGGATAAATGGATAAAGCTATAATAAGCAAAAAAATTGTAATAATTATTTTTTTCATATTCTTCTCCTTTTTTTAATATCTATAAAATAATAGTGAGAATATTTAAAAATTTTTGAAAGCAGATATATGAAAACGTTTTTAGCTGTTAAAAAAATAATAACTTATGAAAAAATAATTATAAATGATATAATACTTCTTGCGGAGGTTTTTTTATAATGGGTTGTGATCATAATTGTGAAGGCTGTTCTCATGGATGCTCATCTACTGATAAGTCATCTTTAAGAATAGAAACAAATAAGAATAATAAAATTAGAAAGATTTATGCAATTCATTCTGGTAAGGGTGGAGTTGGTAAATCATTTGTTACATCAATGCTTGCATGCCAAATGGCTAAGGCAGGCTTAAAGGTTGGTATTTTGGATGCAGATATTACTGGTCCTTCTATCCCACTAAGCTTTGGAGTAAAGGAAAGAATTGCTGGTAATGGTGAGGTTATGTTTCCTCAGGTTGCTAAAAATGGAGTTAAAATCATTTCAGTTAATTTACTTTTAGAAAATCAAACTGATCCAGTTGCATGGAGAGGTTCAATCCTATCTTCTTGTGTAAAACAATTCTACCAAGATGTTTTATGGGAGGAATTAGATTGTTTATTAATTGATATGCCTCCTGGAACTGGTGATATAGCACTTACTGTATTCCAATCAATTCCAGTTGATGGTGTAATTATTGTTACTACTCCTCAGGATTTAGTATCAATGATTATTGGTAAGGCAGTTAACCTAGCTAATATGATGAACGTTAATGTTGTTGGCTTAGTTGAAAACATGGCATATATGAATTGTCCTTGTTGCAATAATCCAGTATATCCATTTGGTCCATCAAAGCTTCAAAGCGTTGCTGAAGAATTTAAAGTAGCTCCACTTGCAAGTTTACCAATTAATCCTGAATTAAATAAGATTATTGATGAAGGTAGAATTGCTGATTTAGATTATCCATATTTAGATAATTTAGTTGAGCTTTTAAGACCTAAAAGATTAAAATTAGAAAAGAAAATATAATATTTGGAAAAAGTCTCGCAAAAAGAGACTTTTTTTCTTGTATTTAAAAAAATAAATTGTATAATAGGTTTTGCTTATTTAAAAGAGGTAATATTTATGGTTGCAGTCGATATGACCAAGGGTAAGGAATGGAAAAAGATATTACTATTTGCAATACCTATTTTTATTTCAAGCCTTTTTCAACAATTATATAATTCAGTAGACTCACTTATTGTAGGAAACTTTTTAGGTGATTCTTCTTTAGCTGCTGTATCATCAAGTGGTAATTTGATTTTCTTATTCACTAGCTTCTTTATAGGCTGTTTTTCAGGGGCTGGTGTATTAATTTCAAGGTATTTTGGTGAAAAGAATTATGATAATATGTCAAAAGCTATACATACTGATATAGCCTTTGCCTTAGTTTCTGGTATTTTTTTAACAATAATTGGAGTTGTTTTAAGTCCTTTTATATTACAGTGGATGAATACTGATCCTGATGTTTTACCAGAATCTACTATGTATTTTAGATGGTATTTTATTTTGGTAATTGGAGTTGTTTTATATAACTGCTTTTCAGGAATACTACAAGCGTTAGGTAATTCTTTAGCACCTTTAATTTTCTTAATTTGTTCTTCTGTTTTAAATGTTTTACTTGATTTATTATTTATTGGTGGATTACATATGGGCGTTGAAGGTGCTTCTATCGCAACAGGCATCTGTCAAATTGCATCAGCTCTATTATGTTTCTTATTCTTAAAAAGAAAAAATAATTATTATAAATTAGAAATTACTCAAATTAGATTCCACCAAGGAATGATGCCTAAAATATTAAAATATGGAATTCCAGCTGGAATCCAAAATTCAGTTATTGGCCTAGCTAATGTTATAGTTCAATCAAATATTAACACATTTGGTAAGGTAGCTATGGCAGGCTGTGGTGTATATTCTAAGATTGAAGGCTTTGCCTTCCTACCTGTTACTTCATTTACTTTAGCTTTAACAACCTTTACAGGACAAAATTTAGGAGCTAAAGAATATGATAGGGCAAAACGCGGTGCTAGATTTGGTGTTATTACTTCTGTTATTTTAGCTGAAATCATAGGTATTTTAACATTCTTCTTTATGCCTTATATGGCAAGGCTCTTTACAAATACTCCTGAGGTTATAGAAATATCTGTTAAACAGTCTAAAACTATTTGTTTATTTTATTTTCTACTTTCATTTTCACACTGTATAGCAGCTATTCAGCGTGGAGCTGGAAGAGCATTTATACCAATGATAATTATGTTATCAGTATGGTGTATTTTTAGAGTAATTTTTGTAAATGTAGCTATGGCTATAAATCATAATATAATTTTACTATTCTGTGTTTATCCAATAACTTGGGGAATATCTTCTATAATATATTTATTTATACAGCTATTTTCTAATTGGACACATGGTTTTGAGAATAAAAAAAGCTTGGAATAATCCAAGCTATTTTTTTTCATTCATTTGATGAATAAGCTCATTGATATGGTTACCATATTCTAGAGACTCATCATATTTAAATATTAATTCAGGCATTTTTCTTGCTTTAATTTTAGCGGCAAGCTCTTTTCTTAAGTAGCCCTTTGATCTTTCTAATAATTCTTCATAATGCTCTTTTTTTCCACCATAGAAGGTATAGTAGATAGTCATATATGATAAATCATTAGTAATTCTAACCTCAGTAACACCAATGTTTGAAAGACCTCTATTATTATCGTCTCTTCTTAAAATCATTGATAATTCTCTTAAGGATAGAGATTCAAGACGTTGTAATGAAATTCCCATTAGCGTTCAATCTCTTTCATTTGAGAGGCTTCAATGATATCTCCTTCTTTAATATCATTGTAATTTTCGATAGTAATACCACATTCGTAGCCTTGCTTAACTTCCTTAACATCATCCTTAAATCTCTTTAAAGAACCAATCTTAGATTCGAAAACTACAACACCATCTCTTATTATTCTAACTAAAGCTGTTCTTTCGATAACACCATGTGTTACATAGCAGCCTGCGATTGTACCAATTGATGATACCTTAAATGTATTTCTAACCTCAGCTTCACCAATTACTTGTTCTTCATAAACTGGATCAAGCATACCCTTTAGAGCTTGTTCAATATCTTCTATAACATTATAAATAATATTATATAATCTAATTTCAACACCCTTAGTCTTAGCTGCAATTCTAACTGCAGATTGAGGTCTTACATTAAAGCCAATAATAATTGCATTAGATGCTTCTGCTAAAGATACATCAGTATCTGTAATAGCACCTACAGATGCTCTTATAATATTAACCTTTAAGTCTTCAATATTAATCTTTTCTAGTGAACCCTTTAATGCTTCAGCTGAACCTTGTACATCACACTTAATGATTAAATTTAAGATCTTTTCTTGATTTTCATCAGATTTCTTAAATAAATCTTCTAGTGTAGCTGCCTTTCTAGCTTGAGCTTCTAAATTCTTTGTCTTATCAGCTCTAGCTAAAGCAGTTTCTCTAGCTAATCTTTCATCACTAAATACCATGAACTTATCACCAGCCATAGGAACATCATTTAAGCCTGTAACTGCAACGGCCATAGATGGTGTAGCATCATTATATCTAGTATGTCTATCATCTTCCATTGTACGGATTTTACCATATGTGTTACCACATACAACAACATCACCAATTTTTAATGTACCATTTTGTACTAGGAATGTAGCAACAGGTCCTTTACCCTTATCAAGTGATGCTTCAATAACTGAACCTACAGCACCTCTTGATGGATTAGCCTTTAATTCCTTCATTTCAGCAACTAGCTGGATCATTTCAAGTAATTGATCTACACCAGTGCCCTTTAAAGCTGAAATTGGAACGAAAATAGTATCTCCACCCCAATCTTCACATAGAAGGTCATAATGAGATAATTCTTCTTTTACTCTATCAATATTTGCTGCTGGCTTATCAATTTTGTTAACAGCTACAATAATTGGACAGCCTGCTGCCTTAGCATGAGCGATAGCTTCCTCTGTTTGAGGCTTAACACCATCATCAGCCGCAACAACAAGTATTACGATATCTGTAATTTGAGCTCCACGTGCTCTCATTTGTGTAAATGCAGCATGTCCTGGAGTATCAATGAATGTGATAATAAAGCCATTATGGTCAACCTGGTAAGCACCAATATGTTGTGTGATACCTCCAGCTTCACCTTTAACAACTCTTGAATTTCTGATTGTATCAAGAAGTGTAGTCTTACCATGGTCTACGTGACCCATAATAGTAACTACTGGTGGACGAGTTTGTAAAGATGCTTCATCATCTTCAATCTTAAATTCATCGAATCTAGTTACATCAGTAATTTCCTCATCCTTAACCTCATAACCATAGTCCATAGCTACAAGCTCAATTGTTTCTCTATCAATAGTTTGATTTTGAGCTGCCATGATACCTACTTGGATAAGTTTCATTACGATTTGAGCAATAGGCTTATTTAAGCCATTTGCTACATCTGCAACTGTCATTCCTTCTTTATAAATTAATACTCCACCATCTTTTTCAGCATCATTATTCTTTTTTGCTTTATTATTGAAATTCTTTTGTGGAACATTAGAGGTTCTTGTGTCCTTTTTATTTGTTTTCTTTGGCATGAAACCACCCCTATTTCTTTAAAATTTTTAGAAAGTTTTTGTTCGAAATTCCAACAACCATACGGTCATTTAGACCAATGGCAGCTGAAAGCTCGCTAGAGGAATAGCTTTCACAAACCTCCACATCATAAAATTTTGCTTTATCATGAATCATTTTTTTATTATTATAAGCACAATCAGATGCTAAAAAGATATAAAATATTTTACCTTTTGCTAAATATTCTACGACCATATTAGCACCAGCAATTACGCCCCCAGCCTTTTTACAAAGGCCAAGATTTGATAATATTTTATCCATTATAATAAACCTAAGAGCTCATCATATATATTTTCTGGAACTTCAACTTCTAGATGTCTATCTAAAACCTTTGTTTTCTTAGCCTTTAGAATAACATCCTTGTCCTTCTTTAAATAAGCTCCTCTTCCGTTAGCCTTGCCCTTTAAATCAATAACAACTTCCTTTTCAGGAGTTCTTACTATTCTAAATAAATCCTTTTTTTCACATACCTCTTTACTCATTACACAGGTACGTAGGATTTGCTTTTTTTCTTTCATTAGATTAATAAACCTTTTTCATATGCTTCAGAAGTTGGCATAATATCAATCTTCCAATCGCATGATTGAACGGCTAATCTAACGTTTTGACCAGATTTACCAATAGCTAAAGATAAATGCTCATCAGGAACAACAACTGTAGATGTCTTATCCTTTACATTAATAGATAAAACCTTTGTTACAGAAGCTGGTTGTAATGAATTTGCGATTAATTCCTCTGGATTTTCACTCCACTTATATAAATCTACCTTTTCTCCACCTAGATCTTCAACGATTCTCTTAATTCTTGAACCGCCTTCACCAACGCATGAACCAATAGCGTCGATCTTTGGATCATTAGAATAGATAGCAATCTTAGTTCTATCACCAGGATCTCTAGCGATACCCTTAATTTCGATAATACCCTCTTTGATTTCAGGAATATTATTTTCCATTAATCTAATTACTAATTGTCTATCGTTTCTAGATACAGTAACCTTAGGCTCTTTAGTAGTTTGTTCTACCTTCTTAACATATACTCTTACGTTTTGGCCTAAATATGCACCATCACCAGCAGCAAATTCGCTCTTTGGTAGTGATGTAAATACATTCATACCTAGATTAATAGTAACGAAATTATCGTTAATATTTGAAACAGTACCAACAACCATTTCATTTTCCATAGACTTGAAGTATTCATAAGCCTTATCACGCTCAGTTTGCTTCATAGATTGACCAGTGATGTTTTTAGCTACACCAATAGCATTTCTACCGAAAGCCTTGAAGTCTACCTTTTGCTCAATAATATCGCCAACCTTAGCTGATTTTTTAATCTTCTTAGCATCTTCAAGTAAGATTTCTTTAATTTCATCAGGATTTTCTTCTTCTGATAATACATCTACTACCTTAAATAATGCTAAAAGTAATATTTCATGCTTTTCTGGATTTAATACAGCCTTACATGAATTATTACCATAAGCCTTCTTGAAAGATTGAACTAAACCCTTTCTAGTGGCTTCATATACATCCTCTACAGAAATGCCCTTTTCTAAAGCAACTTGTTCTGCAGTTTCAAAAAAAGTTTTACTTGTCATTTTTTCCTCCTAAAATTTAATCGCAAGACGAACTAATTTAATACTTAAATAATCAATTGATACGTTTTTAAATCTACCCTTAGCATTGATTTTCATAACTAATTTATCATCCTCAAAGCTAATAAGAGTACCTTCATAAATCATATTTTCTACTTCAACGTGAATATATTTACCTATAGAAGCTAAAATATCATCCTTAGTCTTTAATTTCTTTTCAGCACCAGGAGATGAAACCTCTAAATAATAATTAGGTAAATCACTATCATATTTATCTATTCTTGCAGATAGATAATCGTTGGCATTAGATAAATCATCGATGCTTATACCACCTTCTTTATCTAAATAGACTCTTAAAAATAGATTTCCGTCCTCTTTTTCTAAAACACAATCATAAAATGATAAATTGTTTTCTTCTAAGTAAGGCTTTAAAATTTCTTCTACTATCTTTAAATCCAACATATCACCTCCAAAAATCAAATAAATAAGAGAGGTAGTCAACCTCTCTTCCAAAATCCTATTTAGTTATACCATTTATTAGTCAAAAAATCAATATTTCTATAGATTTTCTTTCAAAAATTTGGTAATTCTGTCGTTTTTAACTAAATCTGCAAGCATAAGTGGTGTATAGCCATATTGATCTTTTCTTTCAATATTTCTTATATTACAGTTCTTTTTAACCATTTCAAGATTTTCTATACAGATAGCATAATGAAGTGGATAATTAGCATAATATAGGTAATTCTTATACTGTTCTGACTTTTCATTTACATAATTTAATAAATCATAGCTTGAAATTAAATCATAGATAGTTTCACCGAAGCTTGACTTACAGTCTAGTACCGCACCAGCCTTAATTAATGAATGAATAACATCTCTATTTTGATTTTGTACACTGTAAAATAGAGGAGTTTCCTTTGAGAAATTTTTTGAATTTACAAAGGCTTTATTTTTTAATAGATAATCAACAATTTCTACATCGCCAGCCTTAGCAGCTATATGTAGAGGTGTATCACCATTAAAATTCGGCTCATTAATTATCTTATCGTCTAATTTAACCTGATTTAATAAGTTAAGATTTCTACTTCTAACAAGTGCCATAAAGACAGTTTCTTCTTTTTTATCCTTTTCATATAAATCAAATTGCATAGATTCTAAGAAAAGAGAAATCATCTTTTCTCTACCTAATACACATGCTTTATATAAAACTGTTTGGCCATCATTATTCTTAATAGATAAATCAGCATTATGTCTTAATAATGTTTTTAAAAAGCCTAAACGATTATTTATAACACAATAATGGGCAGGAGTATCACCATGGCTATCCTTTATATTAATATCTATAAAATTGTCTATTAATAAATTTAGTGCTTCTTGATTATTAAAAACAATTGCATAATGAATTAAGCTAATACCTCTTTCATTTAATACATTTACATCGTTTTTTTCTAAATATTCTCTTAAAGCTATCATATTATTTGAATAAATACTATCAAATGCGTCCATAAATACCCCTTTATTGTAAAAAATAGAGCCTTGCGGCTCCATTTCATTATTATTACTTAACTGCTTCTTTAAGTGTCTTACCTGCTTTAAAAGTAGGAGTAGCTTGTGCTGGAATTTTAATAGTTTCACCAGTTCTAGGATTTCTTCCTTCACGAGCTGCACGAGTCTTAACTTCGAATGAACCGAAGCCTGCAAGAACAACCTTATTTCCTTCCTTTAAAGCGTCGCTGATAGCATCAAATAATGCATCAACAGCCTTTTGAGCTTGCTTCTTCTCAAGATCTGCTGTATCAGCAACTTGAGCAACTAAATCTGCTTTTGTTAATGTATTCACTTTTCTTCCTCCGTAATAAAAATTGTAATCTTAAATACATTTATGATTATAACAATGAAAGCGCTTAAAATCAAGTAATATCAACAATTTTTTCACTTTTCAGTATAAATTTTTTCATAATTTTCATAATTTTTACTTTCAGAGCAACATTTGTCCTCTTCAAAGTCATTTTCTTCTGTAATTGATGAGAAAAATTTACACTTTTTTAAGTCATTATAAATATCTTCTGGAATAAGCCCATTAAACTTATTACAACTTCTACCACAGATGAATTTACACATTAAGCATTGATTGTGCTTCATCTTGGAATGGAATCGATTAATTCTTGTAAAGAACCATCTAAGAAATCGATTTTTCTAGCGAATGCAAAGATTGTATCATTAATAGTTATAACCTTTCCATCAAGGGCATAAGCTACCCCTGATAGAAATGCTAAAAACTTATTTAATGAAAAATCTGTATCGATTTTAGAAAAATCTATAATTAATGGATTACCTGCCTTTAGCTTATCTGCTAGTTCAAGTAATTTATTGTCGTCTTCTTCAATTTGCTCGAAGACAACCTTGTCTGCTGCCTTAACAACATTAACTTCTTCTTGTTTATTTTTTTTACTAAATAGACTCATCATTATCCTCCTCTGGCTCATCCTTTTCTAGGAATGGATAAACTGATGCCTTTCTACCTTGTCTAACCATGATTAGAGTAGTTTCAGCATATTGTCTTAAAATATCCATTCTTTGTGGTGGACAAGCGATAATTATTTGAAGTGGCATTGAGTTGATGAAATTCATCATAGCACGCATACGGTTAGCGTCCATCTTATCGAATACCTCGTCGAACATAACAAGGCCGATTGGATCTCCGCCACCATAACCATTCTTTGTGTAAACACGTACGAATGATGCGATAATAGCAACGTAGAATGGAACCTGAGTTTCACCACCGGATTTTTCCTTAAATACCTTAGAATATGTCATAGTACCACCATCTTTATTGATGATTCTAATATCATAATCCATGTATGTTCTATAATCTGTAAATTTGTTAATTGCGTTTGAGTTAACCTCATCTACAGATAATGATTCAAATAATTCTCTAATCTGCTCATCATATTTAGTTTGGAAATCATATGTAAATAAACCTTGCTGTAAATCTACAAGCTCTGATGTAACCATTTCATAGAACTGTGCATATTCAGAAGATCTAGGGAAAATGAATTCATATCTATCATTACCAAATGTAATTCCAGATAATGTTTCATTAATCTTTCCAATTTCTTGTTCAGCTGTTTGAATATTATTTCTAAGCTTAGCAATGAAATCCTCCTTAAATACAACTTCAGCTGCTTCTCTAGCTTGTCTTACCTTTTGTTCATAAGAAACAAGCTCACTCTTTTCAAGCTTATTTAATTCGCTTAAGAACTTAGGCATTTCACTAGTTCCAGTAGGAAGCATTGAATTATATTTATTTACATATTCAAATTGCTGCTTTTGTAAAGATTCACATAAGGTCTTATATGATCCTTCAAATGCTTTATATTTTTCTTGATAATTAACTAATGCTTGCTTAAAGCTTGTATTAGCAATTGTCTCCTCATATTCATCTTTAGCCTTTTGTTCAATTACAACTGAACCCTTAGCTAATACCTTAAGGTCATTAGATAAAGCATCAAGTTGAGAAGTCTTTAATGCTACTTCGTCGTTTAATGATTGGATACGCATACGGAAGCCACCAAGCTCCATTGAGTAATCCATCTTCTTTTTCTCGATAGCATCAATTGACTCATTAACCTTGTCATAATCATCTTGAAGCTCTGATGGAGTAAGGTTCTTTTGACGTAATGCCATAGCATTTAAGTCTTTTAATGTACCCTTTTCCTTCTGTAATTGTAATTCCTTATCTAAGTCATCTAAAATAGGTCTTACATCTATTCTTTCTAATAGCTCTAATTCCTTATTTAAAGATGAAATCTTATCATCAACTTCAACGAATGCTGCCTTAGCCTCTTGAGCCTTTCTATTCCAAATCTCAGAAGCCTTTGAAGCGGCATTCTTACCAATAAATGGACGTTGAATGCTTGGATTCATTGGTCTTAATGTATAACCAGAATAGATCATTAAATCCTTAGTTAAGGCTGTTGAATAATTTTCCATTTCAGAAATATCATCACACATGATAACATGACCACATGTATAATTGATAAATCTTCTAGCATCTTGGTTTTCACATTCAATGATTGAAGCGATAGAATTTGGCTCAAATGTTGTAAATTGAGTAATCATCTTAGTGTTAACTAAACCGAAATTATGAGCATTAGCATATCTATTTCTTACTCTTGATAAGATTTGAGCTGCTTGGTCATAATATCTAGGCTCAACAATCATATTGAATCTTCTATTACCTAAGAAGATTTCTACTGCGTCAACCCATTCATCATTTGTAATATCACATAGCTCTGCAAGAATATGTACATTAATATCGTAATTATAGATTCTCTTTAAGCCTTCAGCTATTTCATTTTTAATTTGAATTAGCTGAGTAGGGAAATTAATTTGATGATTGTTTAAAGATTTTAATTGATTAGAAATTTCTTGAATTTCTTCAATCTTCTTTCTCTTTTCACTATCTAGGGAACCTAATAGTTGGTTCTTTTTATTTCTTAATTGATGAAGTCTAGATTGAAAATCTAATAATCTAGTTTTAGCTTCTTCAACATTAGGCTGATTAATAGTAGTTAGATTAATATTAGCTGCATCCTTATAGATTTTTTCATCGCTAAATTTTCTAATCTCATTAATTATGTCCTTAAAGTTTGAAGCACGCTTTAAGAAATTAGCCTGATTTGCCTCTAAAGAAGTGATATTAGCCTGAGCTCTTAATATTTCATTATTAATATGCTCTTCAGCCTTAAATTGGTCATTATTAGATAAAATATCATATAATTCTCTAGATCTTTCCTTTAATGACAATAATTCACCATCTAAGTCTGCTAAATCTTGATTTTTAGAAGCTTGAAGTGTTTCTTCCTTTTCAATTCTAGATTTTAAATTAACAATTTCTCTTCTTAATTCTTCTACATCAAATAAATGCATCAAATATTCGATATAGTCTTTATTATCTTCAATTGAAGTAATTTCAGAATAAGTAGATTCGATTTGTTTTAAGTCATTAATCTTATTTTGAATTAGCTTCAAAGTATTTTCTAATTCTTTATAGCTTCTAATAGAATCCTTAATTGCTGTAACATCGATTTCCTTTTCTTCCAAAATATTTTGGTAAATGAAATCCTTAACGTCAGCGATTGGCTTAAATGCTAAAGCCTTTGGAATTAATTTATAGAAATCCTCATTGATTGAACCGAATGCATTTCTAAAGCCCTTCTTCGCTTCCTTCTTAGTTAAGAAATATTCAAATGAAGGATTATGCTTTCTAAATTCAACTGTACCATAAATTTTCTTCTTGTCATCTAAGAATAAATCATCAGAGATTGGTACAAATGCTCTATAGAATAAAGTCTTAACAGGTGTTAAATCACCAAATGCGTCAATAACTACACCAACGATGAAATCACTATCTGTTTTTTCATCATGGAATTGAAGTGCGATATGACCTGATACATCACCATTTCTTAAATATTCTTGGTCATCCATACCAAGCTTACATTTTACATAACCTCTTAAATCACGCTTACCTTTTTCATTAGCTGCTAGGTTGAATGCTGTATCACCTGCAGTTAAAACATATGTAATGGCATCCATGATTGTAGATTTACCAGAAGCATTAGGACCAGTAAGAAGGGTGTTGCCTTTTAGCTCAACAGTTTCATTAGATAGATAATGCCAATGAATTAATCTAATTTTAACTAACTTCTTCATTCGCTCTTATCCTCCTCTGCATCCCTAATTTTCATAATTGTATTATATACTTCTGTAATATCTTCTGACTTAATAGCCATTAAGATAGTTGGTAATATAACTACCTTACAATATGAAGTTGTAATATCACCTGTAATTTCAATTAGATTATATCTTCTAAATGTTCTTAAAGATGATAATAAATCTGTCTTATTTAATTTTTTCTTGATTTCTAAATAATCATATTTTTCATGAATATCATTTACCTCACAAACGATATTATCATTTAATGAAGTATTTTTCATTTTCTCATGATATAAAAGACGTAAAATTAAAAGTACTATTGTTTCGTCTCTCTTTAATTTTAAAGTATTTGAAGCAGTAGCTCCTGAAAGCATTACAGAGCCACTAGCTGTATCAAGTTCAATTTCATAACCTAAAATTTTAAAAAACTCATCAAATAAATCCTTGTAGCTCATAAGGAAATAATAGCTTTCCTTATTATCTCTTTTATCACGAGATAAATAAGTGTTTGATAGAAGCTTATTAGCTGTATCTTTAAATTGATCTTGTTGAGTTTGCGTCATATGTTCTAAAGCATCTAACATCTTTTTATCTCCTTATAATAAAATCTTTCATAATAAATTTTTTATGTTTAATTAACTCTGGTACTATTTCAACGGTATAATGCTTATCAACAGCTAAAATAATACAATAAACTAAATTAATTACTAAATCATCTGCTGAATCATATTCGATAATCTTAGAAGCTTGAAGCTCACCATTTACCATATATGTATTCATGAAGCTTGAAATGTATTCTTCGTTATAGGCAGTCTTAAATTGTTCTAGGAATTCATCTGTCATTTCAAAGTCTAAGCCAGATTCATCTAGCACCTGTTCATAATTTCTAGAATAATTACCTCTAGGTGTATATAGTGAATCAACTGATAAAAGCTTTTGAACTCTTAAATCATATAGATTTTCAGCAAGTCTTATAGCCTTATCTAGCTTATTATTCTTATTAGAATCCTTTATGTATTTTAGGATAGCATTTAGCTTACCTACAACATTATCTTCTTCACTAAGTAAGAATTTAACCTTACCGATAGTTGAATTGATATAATTTCTATTCTTATTATCGATTTCCTTAACGAATTCTTCTATTGCGTTAAATGCATCGATAACCTCATCAATATGCTTAACAGCTTTAGATATTGCATCATCAATTGATGTCGCAGTAGCTAAATAGTTATTAGCTATTTCTTTAACTGCAAGTTCATTTTGAGCAATTTCTTTTAACTTAGTTACGATTGATAGTCTATATCTATCAACATTATCTGATACCTTAAGCTTCATATAGCTTGAGTCATAGATATCAGTCTTATACATAATTAATCTTTCCATTAAATCTTTAATTTCAGTTGTATCAACAACAGATTGAATATAATCCTTCATTCTAGCATCAAGCTTTCTAATAGCTCTAATTAATTGCTTTGTTGTTTGATAAACTAATTTAAATGTTAATTCATAATTAACACCTTCAGTTTGATTTAATAGTGAATAAATATTGTAAATGTATCCTTGATATTCCATTGGATTAATATAATCCTCAGGATATTCATCTTGATATTCAAATTGAGGATATGCTCTAAATAAAGCTTCACAGATAGTAATAGCTATATCAGAAAAGTTTAGAACCTCCTCATAATCATTAGTTACATCTACATATATCCAACCACATTCTTCCATTCTTCTAAGAACGTAGTTTGCAAGTTCTCTTTTAGTTTTAGGATCAGCATCCTCATCCTCTTCATCTTCAACATCATATAAATAAGAATGTGTATCTAAAAAATAGATAAGATCATCTACTACAATACGCTTATCAATACCTAAGATTGAGCCACTCTCATAAACCTTAAATGTTTGTAAAATTGTAGCTAAATATAACCTTTTATTTTTACTTGATAACAAAGAGAAAAAGTTGTCTGGGACCATATCAAATAAATCCATTTATTTATCTCCAACCTTTTACACAAAATCTATTTATTATTTTAACAAATAATAAACAAAAATACAATGAAAACGGCGTGATTTTTTATGAAAAAATACCTACTTTTTATAAAAAAAATCTTTCACTAAAATAGTAGTGAAAGATTATGTTTAAATTATATAATTTTATGCCAAAATATTACTTATTCTTTACTGAAAAGCACTTATCTGAAATGAAGTCTGATAAGAATGCTGTACATGCTGTTACAAGTAATAAACCAAATGAAACATATGTACAAGCTAAAGCAGTCATTTTACCATCTGCATCCATAGCCTTAATAAATGTATTAGCTGTTTCAGTAGTTGATACTGTATAAGGCATTAATAGGATAAATAAAGCAGCTAATGCTAAAATAGCACATACAACGATATTTCTCTTCTTAAAATTAGCAAATGCTAATACAGCACCAGCAAGCATTAGAATGAATGCGATAATACCTAATGCATTACCACCAAACATTTTTAAAGCACCATTTGGATTATTTGCCCCAAACATTATTTGGTAACAACTATAAGTGCCTCCTTGATCATACTTTCCGCCTACACCAGCTAAAACCATAAGCACAACAATTACTAATAAAGCAATAACCATTGGCATTAAATATCTCTTTAAAAATCTTCTCATTGCAAAACCTCCAAAATACAAAAATTATTATATCAAAATAACAGTTTAGTTTCAACAAATACTTATTTTTTAAGTCGTATAGGTCGATTTTTTTTACAATCTATGGATAATAAAAAAATCACCTCCTATAATTTTAGGAAGTGAATTTTATTTTTTTATTTTGCTAAGAATTCACCAGCGATAACGCCAGCGCCAGCTACTATTGAAAGAATTGAAGAAACAATCCATCCAGCAGCTATAGAATAACTTGCATTTGCTAAATCGCCAAGAGCAATTTTTCCGCTACCATTTGCAGCTTCCCAAGCAACAACTTCGAAGAA
>JAEEGL015494478.1_pt1 | contig 16370 bp, 8 predicted proteins | sample 9134231 | NCBI WGS metagenome assembly JAEEGL01 (sample SAMN16246548, study PRJNA631951) | gut metagenome | biome: gut microbiome; feature: rumen; material: fiber-attached | host: Bos | place: Iran: Karaj | collected 2018-10
CAGCGAGAAGAAGCCGTCGTTGCCACGGCTGCCGCGCGGCAGGATATAACGGTCGAACACGGTGCGTGCCATGTCGGCATACGTCTCCACCTCCAAGGCTTCGCTCATGTGGAGCATGGTGAGGCATATCCAGCACATATCATCGGTGAACTCGTTGTAGAATCCTGTGTCATCGCCGCTTTTATGGTACCAGTTGTTGGCATGGCTGCGGAACCATCGCTCCATCGTGGTCTTATAGGTGGCGAGTCGGCTGTCGTCGCTGCCCTTGAGACGTTCATAGGCATAGACGATGACATCGAGGGCGTGAGCCTGTTGCCAATAGATATTGCTGGTGGCGCTGCCGGCATTCGAATAGCTGCGGGGTATGGCATAGAAGGTACCCTTGGACGTATTCTGGAACTGATTCGTCAGCACATAGTCCAACGAGTCGGCGCGCCCCGAGTAGTCTCGCTCGATCATCTCCGCCAAGGGATTGGATTGAGCACGCAGCGACATCACTGATGCTGCTGCGAACATAGCTGTAAAGAATAGTAACCTTTTCATCCGTTTCGTCTATTATCAGTTGCTTTCCCGTATACGAGGGATGTGCCGTTTTTCACAGCACACCCCTCTTTATGGGTTACTTTACAAAGAGATTTACTCTTCGTCCATGTCGTCGCTATATTCGCCGAAGATATCCCAGTCGCCGCCACCCTTGACGAGGGCTTCGCTGCCGTCGGCTTTGCCTCCCTGAAGCGACAGGGCTATGATGGTCTGCATCTCGATGTGCTGCACCGTGAGGGCAGGAATGATATATGTCTTTTTCATGTTCTGAAAATTAGAGATTTAGATAATTAGATAATAATTTCTAAATTTATTATTTTACCAATACCTTTTTACCATTTACGATGTTCACGCCGCGCTGGAGCTTGTTCATGCGCTGACCGGCGACATTGAAGATCTCGGCATTGTCCATTGTCCACTGTCCATTGTCCATTGTCCGGATACCATCAACAGCGTCTTCGAAGAAGTAAGCCTTGACAGGATTGGCGGGAGCAGTCAGGTAAGCACGGTTAGCACGAACCCAAGGCTTGGCTTCGCTATAGTCAACCTGGAAGAAGCCTACCTTAGAATCCTGCTTCTGCAGCACATAGCTGCCATCGGGAGCTTGGATATCCTCGTAAGTACCAACGAGAGCACCAGCCTTCAACTCGGCAGGAGCATTTGTAGGATAGCCGCTGATCTGGAAGCTCTTAGCGGCGTCAGCACTGAGGATGACGGGGGTGTGGGCGGGCACAGCACCGCTTATGGCTGTCAGCTCTATGCTCTGACCATTAACCTCGGCCGTGCTGGCCGTTACGCCTGCGGGCATCGTGGCATCGAAGGGAGCCACTAAGGTTGCATATCCAGCATCTGTGATGGCCACATCTATCGTCTCTTCGACAGGACCGAGGTAAGCCAGGCGAAAATTATCAAAGACAACCCAGTCACCACCAAGAATTCGAGAATCCTTCTTCACACCGATGTTCAGCTGGCCGTCTGTACCGACCTTAACCTGTACGGTGGTCTTATAGGCACCAACCTCGAAATATTCGATAGCGGACTGCGGCATGTTGGGGAATTCACCTGCGTTCGTGGCACGGAGATCACCGATACCAGGGACAAGGTCTCTCACGCTGGCGACATTGGGTAGCAAGGTTTGCTCGCCATTAGCGAACAGGTAAGCGAGCTGCACCAGTTCATCACCATTGTTCACGGCTGCGGCTTGTGTATCTCCATTGCCATGACGATAGAAGGCCTGCACGCTGACTTTGTACTTACCGGGACGCAGAGCAGACAACTGTTGCGAGAAGCTGAAGGAGTTGGGCTCGTAGTACTCATAGGCGAAGTCGGCAGCACGGTCGCCATTGCCGTCATTCACAGTGCTGACGCGAGCGCCACCATTACCGCCGTCGCACTCCTTTGTCCACATCTCATATCCGGGCTTGCGCAGCAGGCTCGGGTTGTCGATGAGATAGGTAGCATCCACGGGGTTCTGCTCGGTAGCCTGTTCCAACAATGCATCGCGCTCAGCCTTGGTCACAAGCTTCCATTGGTAGTTCAGGTCTGTAGCATCAGCACCTGCGACGTTAGAAACACTGTTCCAATATTTCTTACCATCGGTCTTTCCGTTGGGGTTGTAACCGAGGAGGTCAGATCCTTGAAGGATGTTATAGACATTGGTCTTTCCGCTAACAGCCTGGAACGTATAGACCTTCTTATCATTAGTGTCCACATACGGGGTGCCGTTGAACCAGCCCATTGAGCAAGAGATAGTGAAGCCATCAGTAGCGTCATTGAGCTTATAAATCCAACCAGCCTGGTCAACGGCTGCATGTGTGTTCCAGTCAGAACCTGCACTCAGCCACATTCCAGTGCCAAGGTTGAAGAAGTAATATTCTGTATCAACGACAGGAGCGGAACCAGTATAAATGTCGGAAGCTCCACCGAGGGCCTTGATTTTACGTGCAGTGCGAACGGCATCCAACTGAGCTTTTAAAGCGTCTGTTGTTGTGGGATTAGCTAAAAAGGCTTCTGCTGCTGCAATCGCTGCCGCATTGGCTCCTTCATTCGAAGCCAAGTTCACCGTAGCTTGGAGGACATTGAGATTAGCAATGGTCGGAGCTGCCTTTGCAGTATTGAGTGCTGCTGTAATGGCATCTGTTGCAGAGGTCAAATCATTATCATCAGAATTAGCGGTCAGCAATGAAGCGGCTGAAAGGGCTTCGGTGATGGGCGTGATGAAGGATGCCGGGATGACACCTGTATTTGCTGTTACATAATCATTAGCTTCCGCGATTTTTGCTTGCAAAGTCTTATAGAGGCCACTATTGATAGAGCCTTTATAAGTGATGAACACACGTTGGAAGTTGAACCACTGATTGCCTCCCGTGACTTTGAATTCGACATTAAGGGTGTGGTCTTTTACCTTAACACTCTCGATGATGGCGGAAGCATCCTCGTGGGCTTGAGCGTCACTGGCGCTCCACATCCACTTCGGCTTCTTGCCTGTATTAGAAGTCACCCAGTCACCGCTCGGATCTCCACCTATATTCCATTTCCCTCCCAAATCTTCCATATTGGGGAAGTTCGCCGTCCATGGAGATCCACCACTAGTGACTACGAGCTGTGGAGCTGCTTGGTTCTTGCCGTCATCCTGACGATAGATACCAGTAAAGACCACCTCATAAAGACCATTGGGCGCATCGCTTACGCTTTGGGAAGAGCTAAAAGTGGCATGATATTTCTCACACTCACCTGCACTTATGGCGAAGTCCGTGTAGCTCCATCCGGAAGCGGTCTTATCTCCTGAAATGTCGGGATGAGTGAAAAGATAGGATACATCAACAGGGTTTTCTATGCTTTCGGCCACAGCGAGGAACAGCGCACGGAAAGCAGCACGCAGCTGGTCGGTTGTAGCATTGGCATTGACGTAAACGGCATTTGCCGTTGCAAGAGCAGATGCATAAGTATTGACAGCATTGACCCGGAACAGCTCTTGATAGAGGTCCCAGATAGCTTTGCGCGCTTTGAACTTAGGCAGCTCGCCCGAATTAAGCGCTTCATCGGTCATGAAGACCCAGTCGTAGAAACCCTGACCATTCCAAAGGGTCAGCTTACCTCCACGCTTCCAAAGGACATCCACCTTTTGGTTGTGTTGAACGTTGGTCAATGTGTAGGCATTGGGGTAGTTGGAAGAAGAGGCCGGAGTGAAAACAACACGATTGCCAGCGTTTCCGAGGTCTGTCCACATAGATCCTGCATCCGTGTTATCTGCCTGTCCGAAGAAGACATCAGCTCCGCGATCGTTCCAATGGATCTTAATGTTATTCCCATCTTTTCGAACCTGAACCCTCTGACGGTTAGCTCCCGCCGCATTATCGCCACCTTCAGGACGGTCGGCCATAGCCATGGTAAGCCAGTTGAAACCTCTGGAGAAGATAGCATCGGCTTCGATATTATATACAAAGACATCTCTGTCCTCTGCCAGTGCCGTAAGGCTAACGCCAGGAGCAGCAGGAGGAGCCCAGACAGTAGCGGTCAGACTGCTGTTCTGCTCGATAATCTTATTGACGAGGTTTGCACCATTATAGCTGCCGGAACCGGCATAGTCCATCAGGATGATACCCGTAGGACCAGGGTTGCTGGTGATGGTATTGAGTGCAAGCGTGTTGCAGGTGTTGGCATTACCTGTAATATCATCGCTCAAACCCGGGATCAACCCAGGCACATAACCAGAGGTATGGTTGATGAACATACATCTGGTGTTCACATTAGCACGTGCCTCGGAAAGGATATTATTGATGGCCGTAGACTTAGCGTTTTTATCTTCTACCTTATAATAGTCCTGAACTACGAAATCTACGCCATTGGCCGACTTGACATCGCGAGAGGTGTTGTCAGTCCAATAATTAATGGTATAGCCGTCTGCAAAATAGTCGCGGCTAAGGATAATGACTTTTCCACGAACATCACGTAAGCGCAGGCTTGGACTGAAGGGAATCACATAGTCGGAGAATGAGTTGATAACTGAAGCTACCTTACTTGCCCAACTATCACCACCATCTTCTTTGCGCATGAGGACGATAGCGAAATCACTTCCATAAGTGCTCAACCGGCCTGTAATGGTTGTGAGGGCTGCGCGTAAAGTAGTGTTCGTTGCCAAAGAGCCATGATTGATGGTGCAGTCATTGCCGCTATCCGTAGGGCGAAGGTCAAAGACACGAACGCCAGCGTCCCATAATCCAGCAATGTCCTTGTCCTGGCATTTGCCTATCGAAAGGCTCTTTGTTGCCGCATCATGCGCTCCGGGCAGAGACATCTGCGAGATGAAGATGTTGTCGTTGAGGCCAGTCATCCAGTTTTCGTTTCCTGCTACGGCATTTCCCATACTACATAGAATGCCAAGTAGTATAAAGAAGACTTTTTTCATAGTTTGGTTATAAATAATAATGTGTATTTATATTGTCGCGTATGAGGGATGTGCCGTTTTTCGCAGCACACCCCTCTTTATGGGTTAGTTTACAAAGAGCTTTACTCTTCGTCCATGTCGTCGCTATATTCGCCGAAGATGTCCCAGTCGCCGCCACCCTTGACGAGGGCGTCGCTGCCGTCGGCTTTGCCGCCCTGAAGCGACAGGGCTATGATGGTCTGCATCTCGATGTGCTGCACCGCAAGTGCCGGAATAATATATTTCTTTTTCATGTTCTGAAAATTAGAGATTTAGATAATTAGATAATAATTTCTAAATATATTATTTTACCAATACCTTCTTTCCATTCACGATGTTCACGCCGCGCTGGAGCTTGTTCATGCGCTGACCGGCGACATTGAAGATCTCGGCATTGTCCATTGTCCATTGTCCATTGTCCATTGTCCGGATACCATCGACAGCGTCTTCGAAGAAGAACGCCTTGACAGGATTGGCGGGAGCATTCAGGTAAGCACGATTAGCGCGAACCCAAGGTGTTGCCGTAGCCTGTTCCACCTGGTAGAAGCCAACCTTGCCGTTCTGGCTCTGCAGCACATAGCTGCCATCGGGAGCTTGGATATCCTCGTAAGTACCAACGAGGGCACCAGCCTTCAGCTCATTAGGTGCTACTGTGGGATAGCCGCTGATCTGGAAGCTCGTGGCAGCGTCAGCACTGAGGATGACGGGGGTGTGGGCGGGCACAGCACCGCTTATGACTGTCAGCTCTATGCTCTGACCATTAACCTCGGCCGTGCTGGCCGTCACACCTGCGGGCATCGTAGCATCGAAGGGAGCCACTAAGGTTGCATATCCAGCATCTGTGATGGTCACATCAATCGTCTCTTTCGTGCCGAGAGAGGTAAGGCGGAAGTTGCCTACTACGACCCAACTTTCACCTACACCATTATATGTACTCTTTACGCCAATGGTCAACTCGCCATCCTCACCAACCTCCACAACAGGAGTCGTTGCCTTGTAAAGACCTGTCTGGAAGTACTCGTTAGCTTCCCATGGCCAGCATGCAAACTCATATTTAACTCCATCTTTCTCACCGATGCCAGGCATATTGCCAGTTTCGCTGCTTACATTAGGAAGGGCAACCTCCTTATCGTTAGCATAAAGGAAAGCATTCTGGATGAGAGCTTCGCCATTACTCATCTTGGTGGCCTCGTTTGCACAGGAGCCGTCGCGATAGAAGCCATAGCAGCTTACCTGGTACTTACCTGGAGTAAGACCTGTGATGGTCTGCTTCATATCAGCATCAGCCTGGAACCATTCGATAGCACACCAAGGATCACGACCGCGTCCTGTCATTGTGCCAACACCAGTCCATCCGCGATCCCAGTTGTCGCTGCCATTAACCTTTGCCTTGGTGAAGTTGGGATTCTCCATCAAGAATGTCACGTCAAGAGGCTCCGTCTCGGAAGCCTTTGCCATGGCAGCCTTATAGGCTTCGGGAGAGACCAGCATCCATTGAGCGTAGGGGTTGTCCTTATAGTCGTTGCGGTTCCATTTGCGCTTCTGCACAGCGTTCCAATAATGTGTATTGCCATCGCAGACATCCTCGGCAGGGTCATAGACAAAGTGCCATTCGTAGTTGTCCCACTCGCACATATTATAAACCTTATCCTTGCCTTCTACGGGAACGAAAGCAAGCTTGTTCTCACCATTCTTATCCCAGTACTCTTCCTGCCAGTTCATACCATCCCAACCGTTGCCGCTGAGGTGGAAGACGGGGCGACCTGCTGCGCCACTCCATTCTCCGTCGGGACGGAAATGGATGAGCATACCGGGATTGTCGATGGCGATATGTGTACCCCAGTCAGATGTGGTGCTGAAGAAGATTTGAGCTCCTACATTATATAAATAATAGTCAGCTTTATTATCTAAATTATAGTCAGCTACAACATCTGCAGGCTCTGAACATTCAATCATGGAGATATCAATCTTTTCGATGGCGTTGAGCTTGCGGAGGTTGCGCACCAGACGGAGGTGAGTCTCAACTTCGTTAACCGTGCCTTTTACGAGGAAGTCTGTAACAGATGTTGGGACACTGATACCCTCCGTCTGTGCCAATTGAATGGCGGCTCTCAGAACTGTTACATCAACAGTCTGAGCCAACTGCAATGCTTCCTCAAGAGCATTAGTTACATTTGTCATTGCATTAGCATCTGTTTGGCTGACGCTTTGTGCATTTGCAAGAGCTGTCGCCAGTGCTGCTGCCAAAGCATCTGTTGTTGTGCTGGAATCGAAGCTTTCTGCAGCTGCAATAGCTTGGTCTAGAGCCTCAATGTATGGTGTAAGGTTTTGGATAACGATCTCACCACTGTATGTCAGGGTAAAGTTATCGAGCAGCATCCATGCGCTAGTAGCACCTTCCACTTTGGCACCTACACGAAGTTTACCGTCTGTCACTTCTACTTCTACCTCATCCGTCCAGCCCTTGCCTTCGAAGATGTTGGTGGAGAACTCGTTGGTGCCGTTATAAGCCCAAACGCCAGAGGTGATTTCCTTTGTGTTCTTGTCATTTACTTTTTCTTTTGTGACAAGCGAATAGACATTGATCATCGGAGTTGTGGCGTTATTGGCATAGACAACGCCTTTGGTGTTGCCTGTAGGATCTGCAAGGTATTCGTTGTAACGATCTTCGTTCATATCGCCACCACCCGTAGAAGCATAGATGGCCTGAGCCTTGAACTTAAACTTTCCGTTGGGCACGGTGATGTCCTGATAGACGTCACGATCGCTAATTCCCCAGAGTTCCCATACACGGTTGCAATGGTACAAGCCGTCGCCACCAAGAGCGTTGCTTCCAAAATCACCTTGCCACACTCTGTAAGCGTCTTCGTTTTTGTGGCTGTCGTCCACGGGAAATGTTCCACCGAGCACCAACCATGAGCAGTCATCACCAACCTGCATAGCAGCCAGGCGCTGTTCGCGACTAACGAGCTGCCAGATGTTGCCGTTTTCTGCAATGTCTCCAGGTTCGCTTGTGGCCCAGCCGTCAGCTTTCGCTCCCATAGCCCTGCCACCAGGAGTGGTGAGGGAATAACAATTGGTTACGCCCTCTACATCGACGGGTGTGAAAATCCAGTTGGTCACACCATCGCCAGTATCCATATAAAGGTTACTGCCATTGATAGAATAATTATGGCTGAGTTTGGGATTCAGGATGAAGCGCCCGTCACCATTGCCGGCCTTCAACTCAATGTCACGTCCGCGAGGACCAAGTTCACCATGCGATGTCCATGAACCGTCTGTATTCAAGTGGTTGTCACCCATCCATTTGCCCGTCTTGACGTTGTAGAGGTAGTATTCATTACCAACGGCAGGAGCAACACCAGCATAAGGAGAGGAGAGACCCGTGATGGGTTGAGGCATGGCTTCTTCCACAATTTTCCAGAACGAATTGGGGCGTCCGCCGAGAACAGCACTGAAGCCTTGAACATAGTTGGCGGTGTAATTCGCTCCCCATGTCTCGTCACTCGAAAAGTCGTGAGGAGTACGGTCGGTAGATGCCAGGCCATAGACATTCGTGCCCTTGGCAGGATCGTTCTTGATATAAATTTCCACAGGATCATCACCTGTCTTGACAGATACTTCATACTCGCTGGTCTTCTGCATATACTTGCCAGTCTTGGCGTTCTTTACGTAATAGCAACCGTCATTAGCGGTCGCTTCAAACATCCAATAGGAATTGTTGTTCTTTGAAGCCGGAACGAGATAGCCATCGCCATTGTCTTGAATATACTTACCTGACTGGTTGTTGCACTCTATAATGTAGGTCTTATTGGACTCAAACAGAGGAGTAACAACGGGTTGAGGTTGGGGCATAGCCTCCTCCACAACATTCCATGCAGAGCGGGGATTATTGCCAATAGCGGAAGCGAAGCTCTGAACCGTATTGTTGTTCTTCCAATTAAGACCTAAAGTGCCGTTGGAGAAATCGTGTTTCTCAAGGCTTGTGACAGCAAAACGGAACTTGCCAGAAAGGCTGCCCTCAGCATCGGCCTTCACATAATACTCCACGCCAGTATCGCCAGTGGCCACTTCCTGCTCGGAAGCATCATAGCCTTGAAGGTACTTACCAGTGGCTGCGTTTTGAATGTAGTAGCAATCATCATTTGCAGTGGCTACAAATTTCCAAAAGGAGTTGTCGTTTTTGCTGCCCATTGCGACAACACCAGTGCCATTGTCCTGCATGTACATATTGGCATCGTTGTTGTTGCTGATGACATAGGTCTTGTCAGCATCAAATTGTGCATATAGGTTACCGCCCAATGCACTGGCGATCATGATCGCCGCGAAAAGTAGTTTTCTTTTCATAGGTTTGTTTGCGCTTGAATAGTTTAGTTATTTGAATGTGTTTGAATGTATGAATCGATGTGTTTGGTTCAAATTCGGGCGCAAAGGTAAACGTAATCATATACGCGCATACGAAATAATTAGTCATAGAAGAACAATAATTGTTCAAATGCAGGATAAAATGCTGTTTGAAGAGATGGGTGAAACGTTTTTTTCCTTCGTTGGAACCGGCATAAAAAAAGGATACGCCTTTGCAGCGTATCCGTAGGTTATTGATGAATGATAAATGACGAATGATGATTGTGCTATGGGAGGTAGGGTGTGATGTCGTGTCCGAAGTGAGCGAGTTCGCGTACGAGGGAGCTGGAGACGGCGGCGAGGGAGGGGTTGGCGATGAGGAGTACGGTGTCGATGCCGGTGAGCTGACGGTTGACGTCGGCCATCTGCTGTTCGTACTCGAAATCCTTGATGGTTCGTACGCCGCGCAGGATGGCAGTAGCGCGGATGGTACGGGCGAAATCGGCGGTGAGACCGGTGTATTGTTCCACACGCACGCGCGATTCGTCTTTATAAAGGTCTTTGATGGCCTGAAGGCGTTTCTCCACAGTCATCCAGCCGGGCTTCTGCTCGTTGACGCCGACGGCTATAACGACTTGGTCAAAGAGGTTGAGGGCGCGTGCGACGAGGTCTGCATGCCCGATGGTGAAGGGGTCGAAGGAGCCGGGGAAGAGGAGGGGGAACATGGGGGATGAGGGATGAGGGATGATGGAAGATGGATGAGGGATGAGGGATGAGGGATGAGGGATGAAAGCCCCCTATAATCCCCCGGCGGGGGATGGGGAGTCAATGGTCTTGTATTCTTTCTCTTCTTGTTCTTCCTCTTCAGCTTTATCCTCCTCGATGACGAGGTTATTGATGATGAATTCCTGTCGCTCCATGGTGTTCTTGCCCATATAGTATTCGAGGAGTTCGGCGACTTGGTCGGATTTGTGTAGTGTGACTTGTTCGAGTCGTATGTTGTCGCCGATGAATTCGCGGAACTCGTCGGGTGATATTTCTCCGAGTCCTTTGAATCGTGTGATTTCGGGTTCGGGTCCGAGGTCGTCGATGCTGTGTAGGCGCTCTTCTTCGGAGTAGCAGTAGCGTGTGATGAAGTCTCCCTTGGTGTCGGCTTCACCGATGGCTTCGAGTCGTGCTCGGGAGAGTTTTTTGCGTCGCTGGCGTACGCGGAAGAGTGGTGTCTGAAGGATATAGACGTGTCCTTTCTTGATGAGCTCGGGGAAGAACTGTAGGAAGAAGGTGATCATGAGTAGTCGTATGTGCATGCCATCGACATCGGCATCTGTGGCGACGATGACGCGGTTGTATCGCAGTCCGTCGAGTCCGTCCTCGATGTTGAGTGCGGCCTGCAGTAGGTTGAACTCTTCGTTCTCATAGACTACTTTCTTGGTCATGCCGAAGGTGTTGAGGGGCTTGCCTCGGAGTGAGAATACGGCTTGTGTGAGTACGTCTCGGCTCTTGGTGATGGATCCGGATGCTGAGTCTCCCTCGGTGATGAATATGGAGCTGTCCTCCTGTCGGTCGCCCTTGGTGTCGTTGAAGTGTATGCGGCAGTCGCGCAGCTTGCGGTTGTGGAGGTTAGCTTTCTTGGAGCGTTCGCGTGCGAGCTTTGCTACGCCGGCCATGGCTTTGCGTTCTCGCTCGCTCTCGCCGACCTTCTGGAGTATGACTTCGGCGACGTCGGGTGTTCGTCGCAGGTAGTTATCGACCTGCTGCTTGACGAAATCGCCGATGAACTTGTCGATGCTGATGCCTCCGCCATTGGGTTCGGTGGAGAGGCTGCCGAGTTTGATCTTTGTCTGGCTCTCGAAGAGTGGTTCCTGGATGTTGATGCTGATGGCTGCTACGATGCCGTTGCGTATGTCGGCGTAGTCGAAGTTCTTGCCGGAGAAATCCTTGATGGTCTCGGCGATGTATTTCTTGAATGCGCTCTGATGGGTACCTCCCTGTGTGGTGTGCTGTCCGTTGACGAAGCTGTGGTATTCCTCGCCGTACTGTCCGTTGGTGTGGGTGAAGGCGATCTCTATGTCCTCGCCCTTGAGGTGTACGATGGGATAGAGGGGCTGTGTGGTCATGGTGTCGGTGAGGAGGTCCTCGAGTCCGTTGCGTGAGAGGATGCGGTGGTCGTTGAACATGATGGTGAGCCCGGTGTTGAGGTAGGTGTAGTTGCGTAGGAGTGTTTCAACGAACTCGTTCTGGAAGCGGTAGTTCTTGAAGAGGGTGTTGTCGGGCTCGAAGCAGATGAGGGTTCCGTTTTCGGCGTCGGCGGGGAAAGCGGCGACCTCACTGGAGGAGGAGGATTTGGTGTCGGCGGGAAAACCGCCGACCGCGATTGAGGATGGAGGATCGATGATGGAGGAATCATGAATGAGCTCGCCTTTGGCGAACTCGGCACGCCGGGTGGCACCGTCACGCCAGCTTTGGGCGACGAAGCGTGATGAGAGTGCGTTGACGGCCTTGAGTCCTACGCCGTTGAGTCCTACGCTTTTCTTGAATGCCTTGGAGTCGTACTTACCGCCGGTGTTGAGCATGGATACGGCTTCGATGAGCTTTCCAAGTGGTATGCCTCGTCCGTAGTCGCGTACGGTGACGCGTAGGTTGTCCTCGATGGTGACTTCGATGCGTTTGCCGGCATTCATCTTGAACTCGTCGATGGAGTTGTCGATGACCTCTTTGAGGAGGACATAGATTCCGTCCTCGGCATGTGTGCCGTCGCCGAGTCGTCCGATGTACATACCGGGTCGTGTACGCACATGCTCCATGTCGGAGAGGTGGCGTATCTCGTCTTCGGTATAGGACATTGGGATATCTTTATTATCTTCGGCTATCATAGATCTTTCTTGTAGCAACGTCTGCGTTTATGGATGGTGCAGTCGAGATGAGCCCATTGCACCTGACTCTTCTCGTTGTCCTCGAGCTGTACGTGAGTCTCAGCCCATACGAATCCCATCTTCTGCGCGACGGGGATGATCTCGGCAAAGAGCAAGGCGTTGACGCCCTTGTTCTGCCATTCGGGCAGCACGCCGATGAGGAGCATGTCGAGCACGGGGGCAGGTTTGATGTACACGGCCTTGGCGAGGTGCCACCATCCGAAGGGGAATAGTTTGCCGTGGGCTTTCTGCAGGGCATAGGAGAGCGATCCTATGCAGATGCCGACGGCGATGGGTTCGTTGTTCTCGTCCTCGACGACGGCAAGGAGGCGTGTATCGAGGAATGGCAGGTAGGTGTCGGCATATTGCTTGATCTGCCGCTCGTTCATCTGGGAATAGCCGTAGAGGTTGGCGTAGGACCGATTGATGACGTCGAAGATCTTCTGTACGTACTGCCCGTTGGCCGCTTCGAGGATTTCCTTGTGGCTCTTGAAACGTCGCATGTGCAGGTTGTAGCGCTTGCTGCTCAGTTCAGCCACGCGGATATACTTGGCGGCGTCGGCCTGTGCATCAGCTGTAGGCACCATGACCTTGCGTTCGACCCAATCGACCTCCTTCTCGAATCCGAGCTGCTCGATGAGCTTGGGATAGTAGGGGTAGTTGTAGCTGGTGCTCATGGTGGAGAGCTGGTCGAAGCCTTCGGTGAGCATACCCTCGGGATCCATGTCGGTGAATCCGAGGGGCCCGACGATCTTGTTCATGCCCCGTTCGCGTCCCCACTGCTCGACGGTGTCCATGAGCGCCTTGAGCACCTCGATGTCGTCGATGAAATCGATCCATCCGAAGCGCACGTTCTTGGTGCCCCACGTCTTGTTGGCCTTGTGGTTGATGATGGCGACGACGCGCCCAACGATTTCCTTGTCCCTGTAGGCTAGGAATAGATCGGCCTCGCAGAACTCGAATGCAGCGTTCTTTTTGCGATTAAACGTGTCGAGCATGTCCTCGAGGAAATCGGGGACAGCGTAAGGGTTGCCTTTGTAAAGGTGATAGTTAAACCTGATGAAGGCACGCAGCTCGCGTCGGCCTTCTACTTTTTTGATCGTAACCATAGAATGAACCTTTAGGTACTTAGTTGCGATGCAAAGTTAGTACTTTTTTTCGGCGACAGCGTGAGCGTGCGCTCCTTTTTAAAAAATAATAAGCGTATTTGTTAAAAAGCGTTGCTATTTAATATCCTCAACCCACCGGAAGAGACGGTTCCATCGGATATGACCGTCAAACCAGCCACGATCTTTGTCGGTGGAGAGCCATATCATGATGGGCTTGCCGACGACATGATCTTCAGGCACGAAGCCCCAATAGCGTGAATCAGCAGAACAATGGCGGTTGTCGCCCATCATCCAGAAGTAGTCCATCTTGAAGGTGTAGCTGTCGGCCACGGCGTCGTTGATTAGAATCGTGCCGTCGTCCTTCACTTCCAACTTGTTGCCTTCATACACGCGGATGGGTCGTTCGTAGATGGGCAGGTTTTCGAGCGTCAGCTGTACGCTCTCGCCTTTCTTGGGAATCCACACCGGGCCGTAGTTGTCACGCGTCCATCCGTAGCCACCGTCGAGAGGATACAGCTCGCTGGGCGAAGCTGTCGTATCGATGTCGATGCTCTCGACGAGATCCGTCATGGCCAGCAGCGCCTCGCGTGCGGCAGCTGTCAGCGGCATGATACCCGTCTGATGGAGGTCGCGCAGGTCGTCGCTGCTCAAGCGTAGCTCCCTGGCCACATTCTCCGGCAGGTCGCGACGTCCGTCCTTGAGGTGGACGTGGTAAGTGTATTGTACGTTGTCCGGTTCCTTGTTGGGCTTCCCGTCGAGATAGATGATGCGATCCTTGATCTGCAAGGTCTGTCCTGGCAGGCCTACGCAGCGTTTGACATAGTTCTCTCGGCGGTCCACGGGGCGCGACATCACCTCGCCGAACTCACGGTAATTCTGATTAATATACTGTCGGCCAAGGCTATAGTAGGCTGCATAGAGCTGTCGTTTCTGCATCGCTGTGAGGCTGTCGGTGGTCGGCAGCATACCCGTCTGCTGTTGCACGATTTGTTGGCCATAGCCATAACAGAGAGCATAGAAGTCAGCGGCCTGATAGGCAGGGTTGGCCACGACGGTGTCGCCCGACGGATAGTTGAACACCACGATGTCATTCAGCTGTACGGGCTTCGGCGACACGCGTTTGTAGTCCCACTGAATCAGCTCGCTATAGCTCTTCATACCATTGGGCAAGGTGTGCTGCACGAGCGGCAACGACAGTGGTGTCTGCGGAGCACGGGGGCCGTAGCTCATCTTAGAGACAAAGAGGTAGTCGCCGACCAGCAGGCTCTTTTCCAAGGAGGACGAAGGAATCGTATAGTTCTGGAAGAAATAGATGTTCACAAAATAGACGGCCACGAGCGCAAACACGATGGCATCGACCCACGACATGATGGTGCGCGTCACGGGATTCTCCAACTCCTTCCACCAGGTCCAAGGCACTTTCTTCGTGATATACATGTCGAAGATGAAGGGTACGAACACAAGTGCCCACAAAGCCTTGATCCAAACAACAAACCAGACAAATAGGGCGACGACGACCAGCATCTTCACCCAATCTTTCCACGTTACGGGTTCCTTCTCAGTTTTTTTCATGATTGTTATTCAGTGATTTCGATGTTTCGATGAAATGGCAGCGCGATTAGAACGGGAACAGATCGTTCATGCCGAGCAGTCCCTGATGCGTTGCCGTGAACTCAGCTGCCAGCACGGCACCCAGGGCAAAGCCCTTGCGCGAATGAGCATCGTGAGTGATGGTGATGCTGTCGGCCTCGCTGTCCCAGGTGATCTGATGGATCCCGGGCACTTCGCCTCGGCGTATGCTGTCGATGGCGAGCTCGTCGGGAGAAGGTTCATGCTCTACGACCTCGGTGCCGTCGGGCTGCGTCAGCGTTCCCACGACCCATGCCCGTTTGCGCTCCACCTCCGCCATCAGCCCTTCGGCCAACGTAATTGCCGTGCCGCTGGGATGGTCGAGTTTGTGGACATGGTGCACCTCCTCCATGCGAGCATCGTATTCGGGAAAACGGTTCATGATGCGCGCCAGATAGCGGTTCACGGCAGCAAAGACAGCTACGCCGACCGAGAAATTGGATGCCCAGAACAACGTCTTGCCATTCTCGTCGCATTGACGCCGGAGCTCTGCCTCGTGGGCATTGAACCATCCCGTAGAACCGGACACGACCTTGACGCCGGCATCAAAAGCTTTCTGAATATTTCCATACGCCACTGCAGGAGCAGTGAACTCAATGGCCACATCGGCCGTGCGAAAGGCCTCACTCGCGAAAGCCTCCTGATTATCGATGTCGATGCGGCACACCACCTCGTGGCCTCTGCTGAGCGCCACCTGCTCGATCATGTGCCCCATTTTGCCGTATCCTATCAAAGCGATTCTCATAACTATAGGGTCATTTCGTTAAAAAAACGGCACAAAGATATATATATTTTGGGAATTTGTGCCACGCAAACAGAAAAAAGTATGTATCTTTGCCGCAAATTAACTAACGATATGAGAATTTTAACTACTATTACGCTGTTGCTTGCGGCCATGTCGTCGCAAGCCGATGATTTCCATTTTCGTCTCCGCAATTCTTTAGGTTTTACACGTACAGGAGAGACCGTAACCGTTGCCGTGCCTGCCGGCACAGCGCTCAGCGCCTCAACGCTCAAGGATGAGGCGGGCAATGTAGTGCCCTTTGAGGCTGATGGCGATAACACTATCCGCTTCCGTGCCAACGTGGCTCACGGCAGCACAACAGGTTATACCCTCACTGCCGGCACGCCTACAGCGCCCACAAAGGCGACCTATGCCGCCGTGAAGATGCCCTCGAATCGTGCAGATATAGCGTGGGAAAACGACCTCTGCGCCTATCGTATGTATTCGAGTGTGCTGCTGAAGAGTGAGCCCAATACGGCACAGGGCGTTGACGTGTGGTTCAAGAAGCGTGCCACACCGGTCATCGATGATATGTATAACCTCTCCAACTATCACAACGAGAGTCAGTACGGCGTTGATGCATATTCGGTCAACGGCAAGCGTCTCGGCTGCGGCGGCACGGC
>JAEEGL015770215.1_pt1 | contig 16370 bp, 12 predicted proteins | sample 9134231 | NCBI WGS metagenome assembly JAEEGL01 (sample SAMN16246548, study PRJNA631951) | gut metagenome | biome: gut microbiome; feature: rumen; material: fiber-attached | host: Bos | place: Iran: Karaj | collected 2018-10
CATCGCGGCCATTCCCGTTCCCGTCGCGGAAGCCCGCGAATTCGGCATCATCGAAGTCGACCAGGACGGACGCATGATCGGCTTCGAGGAAAAGCCCAAGAACCCCAAGGAAATGCCGGGCAATCCGGGCTACTGCCTCGCGAGCATGGGCAACTACATCTTTACGAGCAAGTTCCTGGTGCGCGAGCTCCTGAAGGGCGCGCAGAACGGCGCCACGGACTTCGGCAAGCACATCATCCCGAACCTGTACAACGAGTTCCCCGTTTACGTCTACGACTTCAACACGAACATCGTCCGCGGCGAACAGGCCAGCACCAAGGGTTACTGGCGCGACGTGGGAACGCTCGACGCCTTCTTCGAGGCGAACATGGACCTCTGCTCCGAGAACCCGCCGTTCGACCTTTACAACAACTACTGGCCCATCCGCACGTTCAACTGGAACCAGCCGCCCGCCCGCTTCTTTGCCGGCGACAGCGACGCCCACCAGGGCGCGGCCATCGACTCCATCGTCTCCGCGGGCTGCATCATCGGCGGCGGCACGGTCGTCAAGAGCATCCTCAGCCCGGGTGTCACCATCCAGAAGGATGCGCTCGTCGAGGAATCCATCCTCTTCCCGAACGTGACCATCGGACCGGGAGCAAAGGTCCGCAAGGCCATCATCGAGAAAGGGCTGCATATCCCCGCCGGGTTCCAGATCGGCTACGACCTGGAGCGCGACCGCAAGCTCTTCCACGTGACCGAATCGGGAATCGTGGTCCTTGCGAAGGATACGATTATCAAGGCGTAAGGGATTAGAATCTAGAGGCTAGGATCTAGGGACTAGGAGACCCGAGCCTCGCACCTTCGAACCTATTAAAAAGGCCCCAGCTATTGCCGGGGCCTTTGCTTGTGGATTTTTAGGACAAACTACTATTCAGTTGCGGTAGAATCCGGGACTACGGGCTTGGTACCCCAGTTACCGCCGCCACCGAGATTGAAACCACCCGTGCTGTCGCCACGGCCACCGAAGTTAAAGCCGGTACCAGTGCTGTCACCCATGTTGAATCCGCCACCCGTAAAGCTGGACATATCCATCTTCCACTGGCCGTCCGTGCACGTATAAGTCACGGTCATGCCGTACATGGTGCTGTCCTTCGTGGCGCCATCCTCTTCGCATTTGTTCCTTTCGGCTTCAGCTTCCTTATCACGGGTCCACTGGCCGTCCTTGCACACATACGGCGTGGTCCCACCAAACGACGACGTACTGTCCTTCGTGGCGCCTTCCTCGTCGCACTTGTTCTTTTCGGCTTCAGCAGCCTTATCGCGTTCCCACTTGCCTTCCTTGCAGATGTAGGACTTCCCGTTCTCTTCCTTGGTGGAGTCTTCCACATCGCACGGGGTCCCCGAAACGCCAGAACCCATATTCATAGACCACTTACCGTCCTTGCAAACGTAAGTCGTTGCATAGGTCATGCCCATCATCGAAGAGGAATCCGTCTTCGTGGCACCTTCTTCGTCACACTTGTTGGCTTCGGCAGTCGCCGTGGAATCATAAACCCACTGGCCGTTCGTGCAAACACTTACGTAGCCCATCTGGTTCTGGGTAGCGCCTTCCTCGGTGCAAGATAACATGCTCGCAAAGGCAGTCGAATCGAATGTCATCGTACCCGTGCCAAAAGGATTAGTCGTTCCTTCGTCCGTGGGAGTTCCAGAAGAATCCTTATTGTCCTTGTCTCCAGAATCCTTGCCGGAGTCCTTGCCAGAATCCTTGGAGCCGGAGTCCTTACCAGAGTCCTTCGAATCACTGGAGGAAGCCTTATCGCCCTTGGAATCGCCGGATTCAGCCTTTTCGGCCTTGGAGTCGCCGGAAGCATCCTTTCCATCCTTGGAATCAGCGGAAGCCTCCTTACCGTCCTTGGAATCCTTAGAATCCTTTGATTCGGCAGACTTGGTCTTGTCGCCCTTGGAGTCTTCAGAGGTCGCTTCGCCCCCCTCGCCTCCCTGTGAATCCTCGGCTACAGCGGGTTCGTCGCCGCCAGCCACGTTCGCCGAAGTGGACGAATCGTCACCGCAGCCTGTGAAACATACAGCCGCAGCAAAGGATGCGACCAAAGCTAATTTTTTGTAGTTCATTATAAGATACTCCTGTTAAGGTTTTCCGCTAGCAGGAATATATCACGTTAAAAAGAGCGGTTCCCCGATGTGAACCGCTCAACAGACAAAAAGTGTTGCGAGAATCTCAAAAAATGTAACTATTTGTGAACAATCGAATTGCTGATCTTGCCGTTCGTAATCTTGACTCCGCTCCAGACAACGGAATTGCTGATTTCGACGCCAGAAAGTTCGCAATCGTCCCCAATAGTGACATAAGGGCCTATCTTGCAGCCATAAACTTTGACATTCTTGCCTATATGGCAAGGAGGTATGATTTGGACACCCCTAGAAGCGAAGGCGTTACTGTTGTCGTTACGGCCAAGCATGTGCGCATTCGTGTGCAAAAGCGTTTCCATCAAGCCGCAGTCCAGCCAGCGGAATACCGGGGCCGTCCGGAACTTGCAGCCCTGCCTGATCATCATTTCGAGCGCATCCGTCAGCTGGAATTCGTTCTTGGTACGTATATTGTTGTCCATCAAATATTTAAGGGCAGCCTTTAAAGCCTTCACATCCTTGATGTAGTAGATGCCGACGATCGCTTCGTCGCTCACGTATTCCTGGGGCTTTTCCACAAGACGTTCAATTTGACCATCTGGTGTAGTCACGGCAACGCCAAAACGCGAAGGATCTTCGACCTTGTACGTATAAAGGATATTTTGGTCAGCTTTTTCGAGAATGGAAAGGTCCGCTTCGAACAAAGTGTCACCAAGAATAATCAGCAACGGTTCGTCGTCGTCAACAAACGGCAAGGCCAGGCTAATCGCCTCCCCAAGTCCCTGCGGGTTGTCCTGGAGGACTGTGCGGACTTTACCCCATTCCGGCTTGTCCTGCAAATATTCATCTATTTTTTCGGCCTTGTAGCCAGTGATAAAAACAGTCTCGGTGGGTTTCAGCTTCAAAGAATCTTCAACAATCCAATCGAGAATCGTCTTGCCTGCCACGGGAAGCAAACATTTTGGACGATCCTCTGTGTAGGGACGGAGTCTTATTCCATTACCAGCGACCGGCAAAATAATTTTCATTTCTTCACAATCCTTGATTTTGCTAAAAAAATCCTAAACAACACATCCCATTATACAAAAAAATAACAAAAAAAATACACCTTTTTGCAAAAAACGAAAAAACTTGAAGAAAATATCAACGTTTTCTTTCCTTATGAAAAAAAAATAGATAGTTTAATGTAAGACATATTAAGGAGTAATCCATGAACAATAAATTTATCCTTGCCATTTCTTCTCTTTTCTGCATCGCAACATTTGCAGTTGCTCAAGATGCACCAGCTCCGGCACCGGAACAGACCGCTCCCGAAGCAGCCGTTACGGCCCCCGAACCCGAAGCTTCGCCAGCGGAACAACCGGCCGCGCCCGCTCCTGAAGCGGAACCTCAAGTCAGCGCACCGGCCCCCACACAGACTGCAGAACAGCCTGCACAAACAAACGAAGTCGCTCCAGTCGTTTTCTACTACGCCCCCACGGCACCCGGCAATGAACCCGTCCAAAATCCGGCTCAGGTCGAAAATGTTCCTCCCGCTCCTCAGCCCGTCATCGAGCAGTACAAGCCGAAGGTTCATCCCAAGCAGACCACCCACTACGGTATCCAGGGTTCTATCGGTACCAGTACATACTCCGGCGACTCGAATGCCGACTTTGACGACGGCTTGGGCTGGAACGCAGGCGCATACATAAACCTGCCCATCAGCGATTACATCTTCAGCTTCGAACTGGGTTCCCAGTTCATCTACAGAAAGGTTTCCAATTCCTTCACTCAAACCAACAGGAACACCTACGAAACGGAAGCCCGCAAGGACAAGATTACCGCCTACTCGCTGGGATTCCCCATCCTCATGAACATCAACGCAGGTCGCTCCGGCTTGCTCTACTTCGGCATGGGTGTTGAATTCGAAGTTCCCCTGTACAACAACCTCCAGATTTCCATTGACGGGAAAAAGCGTGTCGACCAGGATCTCCAGGAAGACCACTGCGCTCCGATGTCTTGGGACATCCTCCTCGGCATGGGTATCAACGCCACCAGCCATTTCGGCCTCTACACGCGCATGAACATCGGTATTTCCGATATTTATGACGACCTCTACATCAAGGAAGATGGCAAGAAGGAATACTGGGGCTTCAAGACGTTCGACTTGAACATCGGCCTGAAGATATTCATCTAACAAAAAACGAAAGAATCTCCTCATCGGGAGAAACCTTCAGAAACTGCTTACGAGCGAAATCTCTAAGCAGTTTTTTTATTTCGCTACAGCAAAAAAAAACCGAAACTCTTTCGAATTTCGGTTTTCGTGGATGATGCAGGGGTCGAACCTGCGACCCGCTGATTAAGAGTCAGCTGCTCTACCAACTGAGCTAATCATCCATTGTCGCTTGGACGCGCACAATAATAGAATAATTGAAAAGGGTTGTCAAGGGGTTTTTAAGAAAAAATCAAAAAAAATTTCATTACAGCCCATTTTTTTCATTATGCCCCCAAGGGGCCCGGAAAAACAACCTCAGACACCTAACGGGAATCTTTAGATTTCAAAACGCGGTACGGTACAAGCCTGTTGTAGTAGCGTCCTTTCAGGTCCCGATAGTTCTTCTTGCGGGCCGGAATCAGCAAATCGTCGCGAGGAACAACGCGCTTGACGGCCGTCGTACTCGTGTCCTTCGGGCCTTCGTCAAACTTGATGTTGCCAAGGAGCGTTTCGCCGCCGAGGCCTTCCGCCGTCAGGTAGAAGTCCTGCACGCCCTTGAGTTCCGGCATGTTGGAGCAGCGCACGTCAATCCACTTGCTCTCATCACCTGCCGAGGGCAAATCGCACTTAGAAATCACGTCACCCGTCTTGCTTTCCTGGCGGATGGGTAGCGTTCCACCCGCGCCGTTCTTCACCTGCACAAGCACGCCTGGTCCCACGATGGAATCCGTAATCACGTTCTCGAAAATTGCATAGCCGCCGTTCTTGATGGCGAGTTCATCTTCGTCTGTCAAACGCACGCGGATACCGTTATCAAAACCATTCGCGGGAATCGTATCGCGGATGATGCGCAAGAAGTCGAGCCTGTCCAGTTCCGCATAATGCTTGCCCTTCGTAATCTCGATGAAGTTCGAACCGCGCTTGAATTTTGCAGGGATGTACACCACCGACTTCTCGGGGAATTCACTCCACGCGCCCGTCAGCGGCAGTTGCACTTCCTGATTCTTGCCGTTGATGCTCACGAAGTGTGAACTGCCGTTCGCGCCGTCTTCTGTCCAGTTGTTATCGTAGCGGTAGCGAATCAGGTAGTCGCCCGCCTGCGGAATAATCATCGGCAGGCGAATCTTGCTGTCTTCGTAGTTGATGTAGGCGCAGAACTCGCCGTTCGACGCATCGGAACTGCTCGAGATATCCACGTGCGTGAGGATACCGTGTTCCGCCTCGGCGCTCAGGTAACGTCCGAGGAAGGGCTGCCCCAGTTCCGGCCAGCCGTCATCGGTGTAGACAATATCGCGAACTTGGATGTAGGAATTTCCGCCGTCGTTCTTGTCGTAGTAATGGTTCACGAACCGCTGGCGGTTCACATCCTGGAACGCCTCGCCGCCCGCAGGCCCATAGTAGCGCCCGTAACGGCTCAACAGAATCGTGCCGCCACCATCCAGCAGCCTCTTGCCCGACTTGTCGACATACCCGCTCGTAATCGATGTGGAACGTCCGACCGTTGTCTTGTAAGAATTGTTCTCAAGGTCAGCGCCCTTCTTGCAGCAGTTATCCCACGCCGTAAACAGGTAGTAGTAACCGTCGTGTTCTATAAGGCTTGCGCCTTCCACACCGGCACCGCCGCGGTTCGCGATGTTAATCATCTTTGCGCCGTCTTTCACCTTGCCGGTCGATTCGTCGAGTTCCAAAATGTGAATACCCGTGCCCCAAGAGCCGAAAGCCATCCAGACTTTTCCATCTAAATCCTTGAGCACAGCGGCATCAATTGCATTGTAGGAATCGCTCTTGACCGTATGAATCACCTCGCCCATGTCCGTCCAACCATAATCCGGCTTTGTCGGGTCGATTTCCTTACTCGCCATGAATCCCATTCCCGACGAGCGGATGCCCATCTCGGAACCGCAATAGTACATGCGGTATTCCCCGCCAATGTAATGAATGTCCGGTGCCCAGATGTCAATCATGTTCGGCGCGTACTTGTAGAGCCACTTTGAAAATTCCGGCATCGCGGGTTCGCCGTTCGTCCAATTCAACGCATCCTCGGAAAACTGCATCAGCATATGGTTATCCGTCGTCGCAAGCGCATAGCCGTCTTCGTAACGGATAATATCCGGGTCATGCCCCGCCCAACGGGTTTCCTTAGCGTACCAATCGGCGGCAAAAGTCGCCTGCGCACACAAAGTAACGGTCAAAGTCAAAACGGTTTTCTTCATATAGCCTCGCTTTACCCACACATCACTCTTTTAATATAATCAAAAAACAGGAAAAAGATGCTTAATCTTCGTAAAACATCGTATAAGACGTTCCAAGGGCATCGGCGAGTTTCTTTGCCATCATCATCGAGATAGGCCTAGCCCCCCGCTCAAGTGAATTGTAGTTTTGCTTAGCGATTCCAATTTTTTCGGCGAGTTGCTTCTGCGTAAGGCCAGCATTGGTTCGCATGATTTTGAGCGCCTTTGCAGGCGTCATCTTTGCCTTCGCCTTTTTATACCAATCGGTATCCTCGACAGCAACGAGATCCTCATCGTCGTCGATCCGGACATGATCCGGAAACAACGCATCAAGGAACACAAGAACTGCCTTGGGAATGTTCTTGCCTTCGACCCTAAACGACACCGGCTTTTCAGTGCGCCGCATAGGGGGCGCTTCCACGACTGCCCGCATAAGTAACCTCCACTGTTATACCTTTTTCCGTTTCTACCCAACAAGCCACCCATTTGTGCGATAGATGACAATGATGAGTATTCGTGCCTGCAAGAATGCTGTAATTAGGCCAGTTCGCCCTCACAGGACCATTTTGCCTAATGTCGTCAACCAAGAGAGCGAGTCTCTCTTGCTGAGCTTTTGGCTTCGTGGCTACAGCCCTTGCAACCTTTCTTGACATAAGAACCTTGTACATATTACAATATATATTACTTTTTATTATCTGTCAACACATTTAATCAAAAGTAATTACGCATTATCGCTCCCCAACTTGAGGAGTAATTTCCATATACTTTATCGACTTCTTTACCATACAGCCTCCAAGTGGTCAAAATTTTCGACCGGTTTATGTTTAGAGGCGTTCCATCAAATCTGAATTTCAGAAAAAAAGAACGCACCTCGCCTTTCTATAGCGAGATGCGTTCAGCGGTAATGTATCTAAAAATCAGAAAATTGGCAAGGGGCGTAAGGAAATTTTACACAACGAAACAGGTTATCTATTTCACAATGTCAAATTCTAAACCTCTTTTTTCCTTTGAATATTCTGCCACAATACATCAACACAAGCCTTACCCGTTTTGTAAGCAGACAATCGTCCTTTCAAATGGCATTCTCTATAAAGTTCATTCCAATCCACATCAAAAACACAACGCCCTTTCGAATCGTCACCATTCCCTACATAGACAGAAAACTTATGACCACAAACATCCACGGCAACTCCATTATCAAAATCTTTCAATGACTTAAGAATCATTGACAACACCTTCATACAAAACCTTTTATTCGAGATAATTTTCATATTTAGAACCACCACTTTTTCATTGCCGCAAGAAATTCTGCATTCAACGAAATACCCGATGCATCAGGAATAACAGTGTCGATTCCGCACTTAGGGCATTCTGCCGTAAAATCGCCATCATTTTCTGATATATGAGAGAAATCAGGCATCAAAATTTCCTTTTTAAGTTTAACGTCTAACCGTATATACCAATTATGCCCCTAGGGCTTTCTTGAACGCTTCGTAGTTTGTCATTTCAAAGTCTTTACAAAATACAGCAAATTCAACCTCGTCAAATGCGCCCTTATACTCTTTCATCAATCTGGCATATGCTTTCGCAACGACATATGGATTATTACGAAAGGCTCCGCATCCAAAAGCGCCTAGGACAAGACAATCAGCGCCATTATCAAAAGCTACATCCAGAATTTTACGACCACGTTTTAGATGCAATTCGAATAATTCATTATCCGGCAGAGGATCCATCTTCCTGAAGCTAGGCGCCGCACAGGTAATAACATCCACCTCAAACCATTTACCTTCTGGGAGTCTCTCTGGATAACCTTTGTCAGACTTAATCACCTTAATTCCTGGAGAATAGATGCAGGAATCGGTATAAAGGCTGTCCTCACGCGATCGATGGAAATTATAATACAGTTCCCACAAATTTTTACAATCGAGAACCGGATACAATGTAGAACAGCGGCACAGACATTCTTCCTGAGCAGAACTACCCCATGTTACGCCACCTCCTGGAGTAGTAGCCGAAGCAAAATTAAGGACCGCCACGCGTTTTCCGGGATTTCGCGCTAACATCAATTCTGCAGCCTGGAATGTTCTATGGTCAGTAACGGAAACAGTCATTTTTCTATCCAAAGCGTTCTCGACTGAAGGAGATTCCTGTTCAGAATAAAATTTGGTCCCGGCTTTAGAGCGTTCAACAGCTTCGGTGAGCAAAGCTTCCTTATTAATCATGGACATGGTATCCTCGAATACGGACACCAAACGAGCCCTCCGAGCCATATAGCCTTCGGTAGGAGAATTCATTCTTTTCATATTACACCTCTTTTTTATCAAAAACATATTTCAAAGACAAATGCGGAAAATCATCGATATTCATACTACATGAAGAATCAAGAAACGCTTCTCCGTCACCACGCACAACAACAACAAGTCCAAGAGATGTCATGGCAGGATCTTCATTTCCTTCTAGAAGATATACTAAAAAGTCTCCATCTCTGCAAAAAATAGAATACACACTATCTGCGGCTTTTTCCAAATGGCAGAGTTTATATTTCTTGACTTTTTCTAACATATCAGAATAAATCTCGACTCCGCCTAACGCCTTGGGATTGAATACATCTGAACGCCACCTTGCACTAACGAAACCCATGGACTCCGCCCAAGCATTCATTCGCTCAAAATCTTCAAAATCAAGCCTATTAAAATCATCTATCACGAATACTGCCGAAGTGCGAACTCCACTTTGCGCATACATTTCATTAACGATATAATTCAAATCATTATCATTTGGAATCTTTTCTGTGCCAAAAATTCCCTTGCGTTTGGCAAAGTCATCTGAATGCAGCGATATGTTCAGATAATTGATACCCAAATCAGCCATTTTTTCAGACCGTAGCATATTTTCAAGATTGTAGCCATTGCTAGTAAGTGTCACACGCTTGAACAAATCCAAAACACCCTCGGATTTTAGCGAACGCATGACAACTTTGAGATTATTTTCAAAATAAGTTGGTTCGCCACCCGTAATATCAAGACTCATCGGGCGTCCATGAGCTTTTGAAGCAATTTTATGAAGCGTTTGAGCTATGTGACGGCAGTTGCTTTCAATATTAAATTCGTTCACCCCAACACATTGCTTGCCATAATCTTTCTTGTTTACATAGCAAAATCTGCAATTAGCCTGACACCGACCCGATATAATCAGCTTCACTGAAAGGATGCCATACCACGGATTTCGAATCGTATAAGAATCAACCATCTTGTCGAGGAAAGCAAGCTTATCCTGAAGTTTTTTCGCCAACTCAATATTGCAAATTAGTGATTGATTGCATTTCTGCATCAGAGACAAAAGTTTGTCATGTTGGTAATAAGTAGGAAGTTCCGTATCAAGTTTTTCAATAAGATTAAAGCCCTTAGGATTTGTTTGACAAGAAGCTATATTCTTCTTAATAACACCCCAAGGCAAAGGTGTAGAATTCATCAAATCAAATTCAATCATTTTATACACCTCCGTTTAAACCATCCGTCGCGACAAATATAGATTCAAAAAGATGTCATAATATGACAAAAAGGCATATTTCAGTTTTTCTTTCTTAGGTATAAAAATAGACTATAAATAATTCAAAAAGGTCGCTTGGCAGGCGACATTTTCTTAAAATGTCAAAATTACTTCAAAAATCCGTAGGTGTAGACTTGGGGGCGGAGTTTTTCGGAGAGGGTTTTATAGGCGGATTCGAAGGGTTCAAAATTGACGGGGATGGCGTTTCCGGTGTCATTTTGGGCCTTGAGAGCCATGCGAATCTGATACCAGCCCACATCGGATCGGTTTAACTTGAATTCTTCGCGGATTTTGTGGTTGAAAGACTGTTTGAAATAGGCTTGCCAAATTTTCTTGCCTTCGTCAAGGACAGCCTGGGCTTCGGGGCTAAATGTTTTCCCATCCATGTAGCGAACCATAAAATCACTTTCAAATTGCTCTGAAGCCTCGACTTCAGCTTCCGTAAAGGGAATAAAATGGTTTACGATGTTCCATTTTTTGCCGTTCCACTCCAGATTATTTGCACCAGCAGTGAGATTCGAACCGTTGAACAGCGTATAGACCAGGCAATCGTTCTTGAATTCTTCGGAAAATTCTGCATTAGGCTGAAGGAATTGGTCAATGTCATTCATCCATGTATGAGGAACTACGCGACGAACTGTAAAAACGACAGAGATTTGCCACAAATTGTCCTCTGTAACAAACATTCCATGTCCACCATTAAACCCAGATGAGAACAAGGCCGTTCTTGATGGAGCTTGCTGCATATCATTGCTGTTGCACCAAAAATAAGCTATTGCGTTATCACACCAGCGAGTTCCTCGCAAATCCTTCGTTGCGGTTCCCGGCGTTATCGCGTTTTTCAAAGGAACACAAACTTCCTTATTTGGCTTCAATCGTTCAATCCAGTTCGTCAAATATCTTTCTGTGGGGATATTGTAAAAAACCTTACAACCAATCGCATTTACATTTTTATCAAGAATTTCACAACTTAATTCATTGGGAAAGACAACTTCCTTATTCAAGGTTTTCCAAATCAAGAAACCTATAGGAAAATCACCCTTCAAACCTTCAAAAGACTTGCAATGGACAATAAAGCCATCTAAAAATTTTGCATTCCATTGTTTTCTAAAGACTTCTAACGCCTGAGAATTGACATATTTTAGCTTGCTAAACATTGCCAATGTCGCACCAGGAATTTCTTTTGAAATTCTTGCTACAAATTGAGTAAAAAGTTCATTGCTAGCTTTTCCAAATTCATCCATTCCCTTCTCGGCAAACCTTGTTTTTGCAACGCCCGTCTTACTCGCATCTGTACCAACACCTTTTGATGCATTATCCGAGCTCGTCGCTTCCGCATACGGCGGATTAATCAGCACAAGCAGTTTTTTCTTACCTTCGTTCGCATCACGAATCACATCACGCAAACTCTGTGGAATTTTATCAGTCAAACTGTAATCAATCTCACCAGTATCCGTAACATCGTCGTTCAAGTAGTCATACTGAAAGCGTGCCGCTCCAACACAGATTTTCGCTGCCTTCATGATGTCCACATCTTCTTCATCAAGGGTGCTCATAAACAAGTGGCGATGATTGCTGTGCTTAGCTTCAAGGTTTCCGACACCGCAGCACATGTCCCACACATAGTAGTCGCGTTGCCAGTTTGCACCGAGAGTCTTTTCAAGCAAGTCGTAAGCCTTGTCTACCACCGGAAGCGGAGTGTAATAAGCGCCCTTGAAAGTCCGTTCATCTACAGGAATCAGGCTGTCGCGGCGTTCCAACAGATAGCTACGGTATTCTTCCTTGGGAGGCCGATGGTAAATCGCCCAGAATTGACTGTACCCTTCATGACTTCCTAGTTCGTAGGTCTTTCCTTTGAAAAGAAATACAGGCTTATCGCCTCGGTGCAGGAGTTCTGCGGGCAAGGCGGTGTGTGTGCTCGTGTTCCCATCGCTCATCACATCGGCAAAGAACAATACCGCATAGTCTTCAGGCGAAGCATTCACGATTTCCCTACCGACCATATCGACCCATTTATCGAAAACCTGCTTCAGGTTGTCGGGAGTAATCTGCGTGCGGATAATTTCGCCTTTTTTGATGGCATTGCTCAGGGTATCAATAAATTCCTGTTCATGAGTTTCGATGTTGAAACTCACGAAATGCGTGCCGATATATTGGCTAACCAAGTCAAGCGCTTCACGAGTTACATCGCTTGCCGACTTTCCCCACTTGATTTTCACGTTTTTGTCTTGCAGGAGCGGAAGCGCCACATCGGTCTTCATGATGGCAGCCTTCACGCTATCCACCACACAGAGAAATGGCGGAATATATTCCCCGTCTTTCAAGGCGCGGTGGATATAAAAGAGCAACTGCGTGAACATTTCGTAGAGAGATTTCTTGGAGCCGAACTTAGCTTCGAACCAGACTTCCTTAGTTTGGATATCAATCAAATTTCGCTGGACACCCTTAAGATGCAACGCCTTGATGTATTCGTCCTTCACATCTTCTTCGGACGAAGCTTTCTGCAATCTTTCAAACAGGCTCATAAGGGCTCCTTCAGCCCTTATTTCAATTCACCCAAATTCTGCGCACGAAAAAAGCGTGGTGTCGAATGAACTTACCGTTATCGAGGCTCTGGTAAACCTATTCCGCAATAAGCACAAACGACCCACGCCCATTGCTGGACGTGAGTGTTCGCCTTACTCTCGCGGATTTTCAAAATTTACCAGATTTCGATAACGAGAATAAGAGCTAACTCAACGTTAATCTCTACGCCTATGCCATTTCCCTTCGACAGGCTCAGGGAACTTGACACAAGCTATGTCATGAAAAATGTAGTATAATCGCTGGAATGGATTGCTTCGCCTTTGGCTCGCAATGACCAAAAAAGGCGATTCCGGCACGGGGGTTTTAGGGGTTCGCCCCTAGGCGAGGAGGTAGGCGGCAACACAGTGCCGCCGAGGGGGAGCCCTCCCCCTCAATCATTTTCAATTTCTTAAACAGTGTTTACGAATTTTTCAGAACATCACCCTGTAACGAATCTGCTTATCGAAACGGCGGCCCTTGAGATCGCGGAATCCAGAGCGCTCAGGCAAACGCAGATTTGCGCGGTCACGGAGTTCATCGACACGAATCGATGTCGTTTCGCTGTTAGAACTTTCCGGCGCAATTTCGCTAGAGCTGGACATCACTGTCGCAGTATCCGGCAGTACCGCCTTTTCCAATTTGAATTTCTGGTTGTCCGTTCCGGTGCGCACCCAAGTAATCACCGGCATGCCAGCATCCTTCGAAATATTCAGCACATCGCCCACGAAATCGCTGTCATAATCACCATAAAGGTAGTAGCCCTTGTTCACAGAGGCATTCTCGATGCGGATTTCGCAAGCTTTCGCCGAAGTCTTCACCGTATCCAAGAGTTCTGTAGGCGGGCAATAATAGCGACCCGTTCCAAAATTCTGCAAGGTGTAATGACGGCGCTTTTCGCTCTGCTTGAGCACCCACAACTGATTGTTGGCGCGGGCATCCGCAGTATATTCTACCAGCGGGCGCTGCACCACGATTCCGTTTTCATCTTCAAGCGTGAGGTTGCTATGGGAAACCGTCATGCGGTAGCCACCATTTTCGACCAACGCGTTATTTACTTTGTCTACACCCGTCGTGGTGCGCTTGATTTTCTGGATGACAGCATCTTCGTTGTAATACAGATAATCGATATTCACGGAACGGCGGTATGTCCAGCCGCCCGGAGAATTCGCGCCATGATACATGAAATACCAATGTCCCAGATACTTGAAAATCGCCTGGTGGTTCGTCTCGGAATTGTCGAGTTTATCGTTCAGCACGCCCATCTGCGTCCACGGTCCATTGATACTCGGAGCCATGGAATAATTCGTGGTCGAGGGGTAACCCGAGGCATAGCTGAAGTAGTAATTGCCGCGATACTTGTGCATCCAGGGCGCCTCGAAGAAATCCTTAATCTTGATGTCTTCAGGAGTGCCCGCGAGTTCAACCATATTCTCCTTGAGTTTTACGCGGCGGCCCGCACTCCACGAGCCCCAATACATCCAGATATCATCGCCATCGTAAAAGATTGCGGGGTCGATATTGAGTTTCACATCGTTCGGCGTATTGTCGGTAATGAGCGCCTGCCCGATGGCATCGACCCACGGGCCCGACGGATGATCCGCCACAGCGACGCCGATAGCGAAGCCTTCGCTCCCGTTTTCCTGGATGGTTCCATGATGCACCGCCACATACCAGTAGAATTTTCCGTTACGGTATTCGCAGTGGCCCGCAAAAGCGCTGGCGTTTGCCCACTTGAATGTTTTCACACTGAGTACGGCACCGTAATCATGGTAATTTTCCATATCGTCGGTCACGAGCACGTGCCAGTCGTTCATGATGAACGCCTTGTTGTTATTGCTCTGGGGACCCTGTTCGTCGTGGCCCGCAAAAATGAACAGGCTGTCGTTATGCACAAGGGCAGCCGCATCGGCTGAATAGAATGCAGTAGTAAGGGGATTGGCTGCGAAAGCTGCAACCGCACACAAGATAATACTTAAGAATAGATTGCTTCGTCGCATAGCTCCTCGCAATGACGTTGTTAGGTTATTCAGCGCGGATGCTTGCATACGCATTGAAAAACCGCCACAGTCATGCACATTGTGCAATGACGTAAATGCCTTTAGAATATCACCCTGTACGGAATCTGTTTGTTGAAGCTACGACCCTTAAGGTCACGGTAACCCTTGCGAGCGGGCAACTGCAAATCCTGGCGGATTACGCGCGGAGCAATCGAAACCGTGCCCGAGTTACTGGAGGTAATGTCGGTGCCATTGGAACTGGAAGAACCTATAACACTACATGAACCGCTGCAAACATAAGAATCTTCAAACTGAATCTGATCAATAATCAATTCGTCCGAAAGTCCCGACGCAGTCAGGTACAAATCCTTCACTCCCCCTTTATTTTCAAAGCCCTCGCAGTCAACCAAAAAATTGTCATCACGCGATTCATAGGCCTTCGACAAATCGCAAGAAGCGATTACCGGTCCATCCTTGCTCCCGTCACGAATGTCTATGTTTCCGGTAACCTTATTCATCACCCAAAGGCGCGGGAAAGTATCATCAAGTTTGTCCATCACCACATTCTCGTAAATCGCATAACCGCCATCCTTAATGCCCAACTTGTCTTTCTCGGTGAGGCGCACGCGAATGCCGTTGTCAAAGCCGTTCGCTGGAATCGTATCGGTTATCACACGCAGAAAATCAATGCGGTCGAGTTCTGCAAAATTGCCATTGGGCACCGGTTCGATGTCGATGAAATTGCCACCGCGCTTGAGTGTCGCAGGTATCATCACGACGGACTTTTCAGGGAAAGTACCCCAAGAACCCGTAGGCGGAAGTGTCACCGTCTGAGATTTTCCATTAACAGTCACCTTGTGAGTCGCAGCCGCATCGCCACCATTTGCATAACGGTAGCGCAGCAGGTAATTCCCCGCTTGCATAATGTTCATGGGCAGGTGAATCTTGGAACCCGCTGTATTCACATAGGCAAGGTATTCGCCGTTGGAAGCCGTATTGCTGCGGGTAATCGCCAAGTCGCCCGAAACAGCGCGGGTCAACACACCGTGTTCCACTTCGGCACTCAAATAACGCCCGAGGAAGGGCTGTCCCATCTCAGCCCAGTTATCCTCGGTAAAGACGACATCACGAATGTGAATATGGTTGAACTTGTCGCCTGCGTTATCGTAATAATGATGCACAAATCGTACGCGGTTCAGGTCCTGGAAGGCTTCGCCGCCGCCCGGCCCCACGTAACGCCCATAACGTTCCATCAAAAGGGTTCCACCACCATCCGCCATATCTTTGCCAGAACGATCCTTGTAAGGTCCCGTCACCTTGTCAGCACGGCCATAAGCCGTCTTGTAGGTGGTCTTTTCGATGTCCGCGCCCTGCTGGCAGCACTTATCCCAAGCCGTATACAAGAAATACTGACCGTTATGTTCGATCAGGCTCGGGCCTTCTTCGGCCCCTTCGCTCGCCTTGCTCGTGCGGCGTGCGATATTGTAGACGGTCTTGTCGTCGCTCGCCTGGTAACCCGAAGTCCCATCCAGCTTAATCAGCTGAATGCCAAGCCCAAACGAACCGAACGCCATCCAGTAATTGCCTTCGGTGTCACGCACCACATCGGCGTCAATCGCGTTGTACTTGTCGCTGGTCGTCGTGTGGAAAACATGCCCATGGTCCTTCCAACCGTAGCCGCTCGTACCCGGCACAATCGAGGTC
>JAEEGL011652903.1_pt1 | contig 16369 bp, 12 predicted proteins | sample 9134231 | NCBI WGS metagenome assembly JAEEGL01 (sample SAMN16246548, study PRJNA631951) | gut metagenome | biome: gut microbiome; feature: rumen; material: fiber-attached | host: Bos | place: Iran: Karaj | collected 2018-10
CCTACAGGTGGATACATTGTCGGATATATTTTTATGGCATTGATTTCCGGATGGTTTATCGATCGCTTCCCGATGAAGAAGTTTTATTTGCAAATTGTTGGAATGCTTTTAGGACTTGCTGTTTTATATGCATTCGGAACCGTATGGTTTGTGTTTCAGATGAAAGTAACTTTTGCAGAAGCCCTTTCCATGTGCGTGATTCCGTTTATCGCAGTGGATTGTGCGAAAATTGCTTTGGCATTTTTACTTGGTAATACACTTCGAAAAGCATTGTCTATGGCAAATCTCATGAGCTATTATAACTAAAAACGAAATATAAAATTTGTGAAAATTGCACAAAGAAAACTGCTTTTAAAGACCACAACACAAGATGTTGTGGTCTTTTTGTATTTACACCACTAAATAAGAAATGGAAATCTGTGGGAAATCCCTCCACAACGCACAATCCACGTATTTTTGCGATATGTGGGTTGCTTTTTTACCTTTTATTCATTAAAATATGTTTATAAATGGCAGAAAGTGGATGGAAGTGGAACAAAATGGAGAGGAGGTGTCCCTTATGTTCATGGGTGAATATCGCCATAATATCGACGAAAAGGGACGCTTAATCGTACCGGCAAAGTTCCGTGAATCCCTAGGAAAAGAGTTTGTTGTTACCAAGGGTATTGACCAGTGTTTATTTGTTTACCCGCTTTCTGAGTGGTCAACCATTGAGGAAAAGTTCCGTCAGGCAAACACTACAAATGCCTCTGCAAGAAAGTTCGCAAGATTCTTCTTTGCAGGTGCTTGTAATGTAGAGATGGATAAGCAAGGAAGAATCCTTCTTCCACCACAGCTTCGAGAGTTTGCGCATCTTTCCAAAGATATTGTGACCGTCGGCGTTTTAAATCGTGTGGAGATTTGGGATAAAGAAAACTGGGACGGCACCAACACTTTTGAAGATATGGATGAAGTGGCAGAGCAGATGGCGGAGCTTGGAATAGGTATTTAATATGAAACAGTTTTCGCATTATTCGGTTATGCTGGGCGAATGCTTAGATGCCCTTGATATAAAAGAAGATGGAATTTACGTGGATGGTACCTTAGGTGGTGCCGGACATTCACTTGAAATTTGCAAGCGTCTTACAACGGGGCGCTTAATCGGCTTCGATCAAGACAGCGATGCGATTGAAGCGGCAACCAATCGTTTAAAAGAAAACGGCCAATTTGAAAAAGTAAGCATTGTTCATAGTAACTACGAAAACATGAAGTCCGAGTTGGAAAAACTGGGCATTGAAAAGGTGGATGGCATCCTACTTGATTTGGGGGTTTCCTCATTTCAACTTGACACCTTGGAGCGCGGCTTTTCTTACATGAAGGACGACGCCGATTTGGATATGCGTATGGATAGACGAAATCCGAATACGGCGGCAACGATTCTAAACGAGTACTCTGAAGATGAACTTATAAGAATCTTAAGAGAGTACGGCGAAGAGAAATTCGCAAGAAATATTGCGAAGAATATTGTAAAGCAAAGAGAAACAAAGCCTTTTGAAAAGGTGGCAGGGTTAAACGCCGTGGTGGATGCTTCTATCCCTATGAAAGCGAAAAAGACCGGAGGCCATCCTTCAAAGAGAACTTTCCAAGCCCTTCGTATCGAGTTAAATCGAGAACTCTTTGTGTTGGAAGAAACGTTAGATACCATGATTGATCTTTTGAATCCGGAAGGCAGGCTTGCCATTATCACCTTCCACAGTTTGGAAGATCGCATTGTAAAGAATAATTTTAAAAGAAATGAAGACCCATGCACCTGCCCGAAGGACTTTCCGGTATGTGTATGCGGAAAGAAGTCAAAAGGCAAGGTGTTAACCAGAAAGCCGATTTTGCCAAGTGAGCAGGAACTCGGGGAAAACTCCCGCTCTAAAAGTGCAAAGCTTCGTGTGTTTGTTAAAAGATAGCAAGGGAGTGCTATTTGTATTTCCGTCCTGCGTGATGCGGATGGGGAGTGTAGTAATGAGGTGTGTGTTATGAGAGAAGTCAACAATTATACATTTGACAATGGATATGTTGGTGGATACGAGACAAGCTATATAGCCGGTAATACTGTGTACGTAGGGGACGTGTTCCCTGATGCGGAATCTTTGCGTCGTGAACGCGAAGAGGAGAAGCTTCGTCGCAAGAAGAATATGGCCAGAAAGAATGCCCGTGCTTTAAGAAAGAGCCGTCGCAATGCCTTTCGCGTGGTATTTGGCGCAGCACTTTTCTGTGCTTTCTTCGTTGGATACGTGAATCTTCAGACATCCATTCGTGCACATATGAAAAATATTGCAACATTGAAGACCGAAATCAGTGACATGAAGGCTTCAAACAGCGCAGCAGAGTCAAGAATTAACACTGCGGTAGACATCAATGAAATTAAAAACACAGCGTTAACCGAATACGGAATGGTCTATGCAAGTGAGGGGCAAATAGTGTATTATGATATTTGTGAAGAAGACTATATGAGCAAGTATCAGGATTAATTAGCTGTGGTTAGGAAAAAGAAAAAAGTTCCAAAAACAAAAGATATATTATCAAGAAGAATGCAAAGAAGACTGACCTTCGTTTTCGGTCTTATCTGCGTTCTTTTTGTTGTTCTTATCGGAAGACTGATGTACATCGAGTATACAGAGGGCGATCGATACAAAAAGATTGTACTTTCTCAGCTTCAGTATGACAGTTCCACGATTCCGTACAAACGAGGAGACATCATTGATTCCAAAGGAACGGTGTTGGCAACATCGGTTGATGTTTACAATGTTGTCTTGGATGCAAAGGTATTAAACGAGAACAAGGAAGATGTGATCGCCGATACGATTACGGCTGTGACAAAATGTTTCCCGGAAATTGAAGCGGATCAGATAAAGACGGCACTGAAGGAAAAGGGTACCAGCCAGTATGTGGTTTTGGCTAAAAAGGTTTCCTATGAGGAAATGGCATCTTTTTCGGAATACAAAGATAAAACTGCCGGCATCTGGTTTGAAAAGGAATATGACAGAGTCTACACGTATCCCACCATTGCATCTCAGCTTGTGGGATTCGTTTCTGCCGGTAACAATGGTGTCATCGGTCTTGAAAATCAGTACAACGATGTGCTAAATGGCATAAATGGTCGTTCCTACGGATATTTAAACTCCGACAATGATTTGGAAAAGACGGTAATCGAACCGGAAAACGGAAAGAATATCATTACTACAATCGATATGAATATTCAAAGTATTGTGGAGTCTGAAATCAGAGCCTTTAACCAGGCCTTTGCAGCTGACGGAAAAGACGGAAGTTTAAATACTGCAGTTTTGATAATGAATCCGCAAAACGGCGAAATCTATGCAATGGCTACTTACCCTACATTTGATTTGACAAACCCGAGAGATTTGTCCTTTATGTATACGGAAGAAGAACTGGCTGCAATGGATGAAAATGCCAAAATGGATGTCTTAAACGGACTTTGGCAGAACTTCCCGGTTTCTCATACTTATGAGCCGGGTTCTACCTTTAAGCCTTTTACCGTTGCCATGGGACTTGAATCCGGTACCCTTACCGGAGATGAAACCTATTACTGCGACGGAGGGGAGCATATCTCTAACTTCAATGTACGATGCGTAAACCGAAACGGTCATGGAATGGAAACCGTTGCCGGTGCCTTAATGGATTCCTGCAACGATGCCCTGATGCAGATGTCTTACGTGATAGGGGCCGCTAATTTTGCATATTATCAGAACCTCTACGGATTTGGTCAGAAGACAAACATTGATCTCCCGGGTGAGGCCAGAACAAATACATTGATTTACTCGGAAGAGGATTTGACTAAGACGATTAATATTGCCACAAACTCCTTCGGTCAGAACTTTAATACCACCATGATTCAGTTAGGGAGTGGCTTTTGTTCTCTTGTGAATGGTGGTAAGCTTTACCAGCCTCATGTGGTGAAGCGGATTGAAGATGAATCCGGAAATGTGATTTCGGACATTACTCCTGTTTTGGAAAAGGAAACGGTATCCAAAGAGGTTTCGAATCAGTTAAAGGGATACCTGCGTCAGGTTGTATCCGACGGAACCGGTAAAACAGCGGGAGTATATGGGTATGATATCGGAGGAAAGACAGGTACGGCTCAGAAATTGCCGCGAAATGAAGGAAACTATTTGGTATCCTTTATTGGCTACGTCCCTCAGGACAATCCTCAGGTTTTGATTTATTGCGTGGTAGATACGCCAAACAAGCCTTCACAGGAACAGGCGCATTCCTCCTACGCTCAGGAAATTGTACATAATGTATTGGTGCAGATTTTACCATATTTAAATATACCGACTGTGGAGGAACCGGAGGGCTCAAATGCCGTATCCGGAATCATTCCGTATCAGTAAAGAAAGGAAGTGTATGTGATGACACAGACATATCTTATGATGGTAGGGCTTTCTGCAGGCTTGTCATTTTTTATCGTAGTTTTATTCATGCCTTATCTAATTAAAAAATTAAAGGAGTTAAAGGCATCTCAGACCGAGCGTGAATGCTTGGAGTCTCATAAAGCCAAGGTGGGAACACCCACCATGGGCGGACTTTTGATTTTGTTTGGCCTTTTGGTATCCGGCATTTTTATTTGTGCGTATTATCCGGGAAAAACCACGGCAGTACTTATGCTTACAGTGGGATTTGGTATCATCGGATTTTTGGATGACTTTTTAAAGGTGGTACTTCGCAGAAGTGACGGGCTTCTTGCTTGGCAGAAGTTTTTGCTTCAGGTGGTGGTTACCGGTGCCTTTGCTTATTATTTGACACAGGTACTAAAGGTAAGTCTAGCTATGCGAGTGCCGTTTTTAACGGATGTATATTTGGACTTTGGTTGGTTTAACTATGTGATTTTATTCTTTGCGGTTATCGGAACCGTAAACGGAACCAACTTCACCGATGGATTGGATGGCTTGGCTACAAGCGTTACCATGATTGTCTGCGTGTTCTTCTGGGTGATTTGCGCAAAGGAATCCGAAGACTTGGCACTGATTTGTGTTGCTATGTTTGCAGCTTTGCTTGGATTTTTACTTTACAATCACTATCCCGCAAAAATCTTTATGGGTGACACCGGTTCTTTGGCTTTGGGCGGATTTGTGGCCGGTATGGCATATGTACTTCAGATGCCGCTTTTTATCCTTTTGGTGGGACTCATTTATTTGGTAGAAGTCATCTCTGTTATTTTACAGGTTGGATATTTTAAATTAACACACGGTAAACGAATCTTTCGTATGGCACCGATTCACCATCATTTTGAACTTGGCGGATGGTCCGAAAAGAAAGTGGTTGTTGTATTTGATTTGGTAACACTTGTGATGTGTATCATTGGATTATTGGGAGCATTTTAATGGAAACATATTTAATTGTGGGAACAGGAAAAAGCGGAGTTGCAGCTGCAGAACTTCTTTCAAAAAAAGCGGAGAAATTCTATCTCTACGATGGAAACACCTCCTTGGATGCAGATGCTTTTTTTTCGGAGCATCCGGAAATCAACAAGACAAATCTGTTCTTGGGAGATGTCCCGGAGAAAGTAAAAAAAGAAGTAACCGTTGCGGTATTAAGCCCGGGAGTTCCTTGCGATTCTGATTTTGTGAAGGACTTGGTTTCTTACGGTATGAAACTTTCCGGAGAAATCGAGTTGGCATACAGCCTTGGAAAAGGACATGTGGTTGCTATTACGGGAACCAACGGAAAAACTACAACAACTGCGTTAACCGGATGCTTGATGGAAGAGCACTTTTCCGATGTTCGTGTGGTTGGAAATATCGGAATTCCATATACGGGACGAGTATCCGATGCTACAGAGGATAGTGTGTTTGTGGCTGAGATTTCCAGCTTCCAGTTGGAAACCGCAGATACCTTTTATCCAAAGGTAAGCGCGATTTTAAATATCACACCGGATCATTTGGACAGACATCACACCATGGAAAATTATATCGCTGCCAAGGAATCCATTACAAAAAATCAAAAAGCAGAAGATGTTTGCGTTTTAAACTATGAAGATGAAGTCCTTCGCGAGTTTGGAAAGACTTTGTCTTGCAAGGTGGTTTATTTTTCAAGTGCAAGAAAACTTCCAAACGGCGTAGACGGATACTACTATGAAAACGGTGCTATCTATAAGATGCCGAGTGAAAAGTTTATCGATGTAAGCGAGCTTAATATTTTAGGACTTCATAACTTTGAAAATGCCATGGCGGCCATTGCAATGGCAGAAGCCATGGAAGTTCCTGCAGAGAAAATCAAAGCCGGACTTCGAAAGTTTACTGCAGTAGAACATCGTATTGAATATGTGTGTGAAAAGCGAGGCGTTCGTTTCTACAATGATTCCAAGGGAACCAATCCGGATGCGGCTATTAAGGGAATTCAGGCAATGGATCGCCCAACTTGGTTAATCGGTGGCGGATATGATAAGAACTCCACCTATGATGAGTGGATTGAAGCCTTTGACGGTAAGGTAAAACGCCTTGTATTAATCGGTCAGACAAGAGATAAGATTGCTGAGTGTGCAAAAGCACACGGCTTTAATGATGTGGAATTTGCGGAAAGCTTGGAAGAAGCTATGGATATTTGTTATGAAAATGCAACTTCCGGAGATGCGATTTTACTTTCTCCCGCTTGTGCAAGCTGGGGAATGTTTAAAAACTACGAGCAGCGCGGAGATATGTTCAAAGAACATGCACGTAGTTATGAGGAGTAGGAAATTTTATGGCGAAGGAAAAACGCTTTAAAATTCAATATTTTGACTTCGGCCTTTTGATTTGCGTGGTCATGTTGGTAGCCTTTGGTTTGGTTATGATTTATTCCGCCAGTGCCTATAATGCCACCCTTCGCTTCGGCGACGGACTTTTGTACGTACGAAAGCAGTTGATTTCAGCGTTGGTGGGATTTGCGGGACTTATATTCTTTACCGTTTTTGATTATCGTAAATGGCGCTACCTTGCATTCCCTGCGTATGTGGGCTCTTTGATTTTGTGCGTACTTGTTATTTTTACCGGTAAATCCGAAAACGGATCTGCCAGATGGTTTTCTATCGGTGGTATGTCCGTACAGCCTTCGGAATTTGCAAAGATTGCGGTGATCTTCTTTTTGGCGGTGTTGATTTCCAAGTCCGAAGGTGCATTAAAGGGCAGTGAGAATGTGCTGAAAGTTTTTGGACTTATTCTTCCGACGGTTGGGGCGGTTGCCTATGCCAATCTTTCTACCGCCATTATTATTCTTGGAATTACCTATGTCATGCTTTTTATCGCCAGTCGTGAGACCAGAGTGTTTTTGACATTTATTCTTTTGGGGATTGTTGGAATGGCGGGAATTTTGCTTTTCGGAGCAGGATATCGAATGACGCGTATTGAAGCTTGGCTTCATCCGGAAAATTACTCCACAACGGATCAGGCAGTGTATCAGACCGTTCAGGCTTTGTATGCCATCGGTTCCGGCGGATTGTTCGGTAAAGGCTTGGGCGAGAGTTTCCAAAAGAACTTTGTGCCGGAAGCAAAAAACGATATGATCTTTTCCATCATTTGCGAAGAACTTGGACTTTTTGGCGCGATTTGCGTTATTGTGTTGTATTTGATTTTGATTTGGCGTCTTATGGTAGTGGCATTAAATGCCAAAGACCGTTTTGGCAGCTTTATTTGTATCGGAATCATGACCCACATTGCATTGCAGGTAATCTTTAATATTGCGGTAGTCACAAACACCATGCCGAATACCGGTGTAACTTTGCCGTTTATCAGTTACGGTGGTACCGCAATTATTGTGCTTTTATCAGAAATCGGATTGGCCCTTGGAGTGTCAAAATATATAGAGCCGGTGTAGGATATGTCAAAGAGAAAGAAAAATGTACAAAAGAAAGTAAGAAAACGTTCCTTAAAGCACCTTTTTTCCGTGCTTTTCGGAGTTATTATGGCCCTTGCGATTTTGGGATTGGCGGCTTTTTTGGTGATTTCTATCTTTTTTAATGTAAAAAAGGTGTCCTATGAGGGCTCTACCATCTATTCCGACGCACAGCTTGCGGAAATGATTTTTACGGATAAGTACTTCGGAAACAGTATTTACTGTTGGGGAAAGAACAAGATTCAGCCGGTGGAAGGAATTCCTTTTGTGGATTCTGTGAAGATTGAACTTGTAAATCCCAATACCATTAAAGTAAAAATCAAAGAAAAAGAGAAAATCTGTCGTATGATGGATGTGGATGGCAATCAGGTGTACTTTGATTCGGATAATGTGGTGACAGAAGTCTCGGATATGGTCTTTGACCAGGTGCCGGAAGTTACCATGGAGGATGTGGAACTTAAGAAATTGAACTGCGGAGATAAGCTTCCCTTTAAGACAAAGCGTGACAACGAACTAAAAAATCTTGTGTTCCAGTTAAAGGAACAACAGATTGCGGTACAAAGTATGCATTTTTCGTCTGAGGGCAGTATTTTCCTTGCGTATAATGGAATTACCATTAATTTCGGAACCTCGGCAAACACGGATGCAAAAATCCTTCGATTGAAGTATATTTTGCCTCAATTAGAGGGCCAAAGCGGTACCTTACACTTGGAGGATTGGACCGAAGGAAACCGTGATATCGTGTTTGAAAAAAATGAATAAATATGGTGAAAAATAGGTTGATAATTTACTTAAAAACTTATATTATAAATAAGAGTTTTTTTATTTGAAGAATTATCAATTACTTGAATGATAGACTAGAGCGAGAGATGAAATAATGAGGAGGATGGACTTTTGGTTGAATTAATACCCGAAGAGACTTCTGGCAATGCGCGCATTGTCATTATCGGTGTTGGTGGCGGCGGAAATAATGCCATTAACCGTATGGTTGAAACGAATATTACCGGTGTAGAACTGGTGGCTATAAATACGGATAAGCAGGTTTTAGACAAAAACAAAGCTCCGAAGCGTATTCAGATCGGTGAGAAGTTAACTCACGGTCTTGGTGCAGGCGGTAACCCTGAAATCGGAGAGCAGTCTGCTTTAGAAAGTGAAGAAGATATCCAGTCAGCAATTAAAGGTGCAAATATGGTATTTGTTACCTGCGGTATGGGTGGGGGAACCGGTACCGGAGCAGCTCCTGTAATTGCAAAACTCGCTAAGGATCAGGGTATCCTTACCGTTGGTATCGTTACAAAGCCTTTTACACTCGAACAGAAATTCCGCCGAGTTCGTGCAGAAGAAGGTATTGAAAAAATTAAAGAAAACGTTGACTCTTTAATCGTTATCCCGAATGATAACGTTCTTAAGATTTCCGATCGTAAGACATCTTTCAATGATGCATTTATGACAGTTGATGAAGTATTGCAGCAGGCAGTACGCGGTATTACCGATATCATCAACGATACCGGTACAATTAACCTTGACTTTGCTGATGTTCAGACAGTAATGAAAGACAAGGGTATTGCTCACATCGGTATCGGTGTTGGAAAGGGCGACACACGCGCGCTCGATGCGGTTCAGATGGCAATTTCTTCACCGCTTTTGGACACAACCATCGAAGGCGCAAGTCACATCATCATCAACCTTTCCGGAAATGTTGGACTTTTGGATTACCAGGAAGCTTCTCAGTACATCGAGGATCTTACCGGTGATGATACAAATACATTTGTTGGTATTGTTGAGAATCCGGATGCAGACGATCAGGTTGTTGCTACCATCATTGCTACAGGACTTCCTGAGGACAATGCAGTTACATCCTCTGTATTCCCGGGACTTAACTATCCGACACAGGGTACATCATCTGCTCAGAACGTGGCATTCCGTAATGCAACCAATCGTGTACAGCAGGCAAGAACACAGACTACATTTGGTCAGCGTCCTGTAACACCTAGCACACCGGTTGCTCCACAGCCACAGGCAAGTGTTCCGACAACTCCTGTAAGCGCTCAGCCGGTTCAACCGTCTGTACAGCCACAGCAGCCGGCACAGAGCCAGTTTAATTCTTTACAGAGACCGGTTCAGCCACAGAGCACAGTAAAGCAGGAAAACATCAAAGTTCCTGATTTCTTGAAGAACACAAAAAAATAATTTAAGCAAGTTTTTTGGGAGTCAGCATGCGCTGGCTCCTAATTTTTTTGGAGATAAGGTATGATTATTAAATTTTTGGGTGCAGACCACGAAGTGACGGGAAGCTGTCACTATGTGGAAGTGGGTAAGCGAAAGTTCCTTGTTGACTGCGGTATGGAACAGGGACCGGATATTTATGAGAATCAGGAAATTCCGGTAAATGCTTCGGAGATTGATTATGTGTTTGTAACACATGCGCATATCGATCATTCGGGACTTTTACCGCTGTTGTATTCCCATGGGTTCCGTGGTTCCATTTATGCCACACAGGCCACTATGGAACTTTGCCAGATTATGCTAAAGGATTCCGCACATATTCAGGAATTTGAAGCGGAGTGGAAAAACAGAAAGGCAAAACGTGCCGGCAAGACGGAAGTGGAGCCTATGTATACGGTGGAAGATGCCGTAAATACCATGCAGTATTTCAAACCTTGTTTTTATGATGAGGAATATGAAATCTGTGATGAGATTTCCGTTCGCTTTATTGATGCGGGACATTTGCTTGGATCCTCCAGTATTGAGTTTTTACTTCGTGAGCCGGATGAAGACGGATACGGCGGCACCTCCAATCATGGGGTAGTAGAACGAAAGGTGGTATTTTCCGGAGATATCGGAACACCCGATCGTCCGCTTATTAAAGATCCTAAGTTTTTCCATGAAGCAGATTATGTAATTATGGAATCCACTTACGGAAATCGGGTACGAGGAGAGCTTCCGGATTTCGGCCATGCACTTGCAAAGGTATTGCAGGAAACTCTGGATAAGGGCGGAAATCTTGTAATCCCCGCATTTTCCGTAGGCCGTACCCAGGAAATGCTGTATTTCTTACGAAAGATAAAAGAAGAAAACTTAGTTGTGGGACATGATAATTTTCCGGTATATATGGATTCTCCGTTGGCAGTGGAGGCAACACATATCTTTAATGCCAACATCAAAGAATGTTTTGATGAGGAAGCACTTTCCATGGTGGAAAAGGGCGTTAACCCTATTACTTTCCCGGGACTTCGGGTAGCGGTTTCACCGGATGAATCCAAAATGATTAACTCCGACAAGCAACCGAAGGTAATTATCTCCGCTTCCGGAATGTGCGAGGCCGGTCGTATCCGCCATCATTTAAAGCACAATCTTTGGAGAGAGGAATGTACCATTTTATTTGTGGGATATCAGGTGCCGGGCACTTTGGGCCATCATTTGTTAAATGGCGGAACGGAAGCCAGACTTTTTGGCGAGACGGTTTCGGTAAATTGTCGCATCGAAAATCTTCCGGGTATCAGCGGTCATGCGGACAAGGAAGGGCTTTTAAATTGGGCCGGTTGCTTCAAGGAACATCCACCAAAGAAAGTGTTTATCGTACACGGAGATGACGAAGTGGTGGACGAGTTTGCAAAAGATGTCCATGACACCCTTGGGTATGAGACTTATGCACCATACTCCGGAGACGGATTTGATTTAATCAGCGGTCGTATGATTTCCGAAGGAAGCAAGGTCGCAAAGGAAAAGAAGAAATCAAACCTGAAACCCAGTTCCAATGTATTTGCCAGATTGCTTGCTGCAGGTCAGCGCTTGATGCACGTCATTGAAAAGTGCGAAGGTATGGCAAATAAGGATTTGGCAAAGTTTGCGGATCAAATAACGGCACTTAGTGATAAGTGGGATAGATAGAAAGAAGGATAAAAAAATGGAAACAAAGAAGCGTTTGGAAGCACTTCGTGCGGAAATGAAAAAGAATAAAATCGACATGTATTTAATTCCAATGTCCGATTTTCATTCTTCCGAGTATGTAACGGATTATTTTAAAGAAACGGAATTCTTAACCGGATTTACCGGGGAAAATGCAACCGTAGTTGTTACCCAGACAAAGTCCGGACTTTGGACCGACGGCAGATTCTTTATTCAGGCAAAGCGTGAATTAAAGGGAAGCGGAACCACTTTATTTGAAATGGGCGAAGAGGGTGTACCTACCGTTTCCGAATATATCAAAAAGAATTTAAAGGCAAATCAGACCTTAGGCTATGACGGACGTGTGATTACTTTGGAGAATCATCGTAAGTTTGAAGCCATTGCCAAAGAAAATAAGGCAAAGATTAATGTGAAGAAGAATCTCATTGACGGAATTTGGAAAGACCGTCCGGTGCTTCCGAAGACTTCTCTTTGGGTATTACAGAAAAAGTATGCAGGTGTCACTTTTGAGGAAAAACTTAGTGACCTTCGCAAAGCCATGAAGGAAAAGGGAGCAGATGCACATCTGATTACCTGCCTTTATGACAACGCATGGTTACTTAATTTAAGAGCAAATGACATAGCATCCGTACCGGTGTTTATGTCTTATGTTTACGTAAAGAAGAATAAGGTTGTGTTATATGCCTTTAAAGAAGCTATCGATAAGAAAGTTGCAAAGTACTTGGCAGACAATCAGGTGGTTTTAAAAGATTATAATGATATCTACAAAGACTTGGCAAAGGAAACCGCAAAGAAGGTCTTAATCGATCCGACCATTGTAAATGTGGCACTTGTTAAGAGTTTCCCTGCAAAGACTCAGTTTGTAGAGGATTACAATCCGACAGAACTTGCAAGAGCAATTAAGAATAAGACAGAGATTAAGAATACAAAAGAAGCTCATATCAAAGACGGTGTGGCTGTGACCAAGTTTATTTATTGGTTAAAGCAGAACGTAGGTAAGAAAAAGATTACCGAAATGTCTGCTTCCGACGTACTTTTGGAGTACCGTAAAGAGCAGAAGAATTTCTTGGATGTATCCTTTGATACCATTTCCGCATACGGACCGAATGCTGCAATGATGCATTACTCCGCTACAGAAGAACACAATGCGGAAATTAAGAAAAAGAGCTTCCTTTTGGTGGACTCCGGCGGACATTATTTGGAAGGAACCACCGATATTACAAGAACCATTGCGGTTGGTCCTTTAACCAAAGAAGAAAAGCATGCATTTACAACGGTTGTACGTTGTAACTTACGTTTACAGGAAGCACATTTTCCTGCAGGTTGTATCGGACAGAATTTGGATATTTTGGCTCGCGGACCGGTTTGGGATGAAGGCTTGGATTATCGTTGCGGAACCGGACATGGTGTGGGACATATCTTGAGTGTTCATGAAGGACCTCAGAGATTCCATTGGAAAGTGCCGGATAAGAGCAAGGTTTGGGAAGTAAAACCGGGCATGATTACAACGGATGAACCGGGACTTTACGTGGAAGACGGATATGGTATCCGTATTGAAAACGAGCTTTTATGTGTGGAAGATAAAAAGACGGAATACGGTCAGTTCTTAAAGTTTGAGCAGTTGACCTTTGCACCGATTGAGATTGATGCAATCAACGTGGAAGAACTTACACACTTGGAGCGCAAGGCGTTAAATGACTATCATGCAGCCGTATATGAAAAGATTTCTCCTTACCTTACCAAGGAGGAAGCGGCTTGGTTAAAGAAGGTAACCAAAGCTGTATAAAACAAGAAAGTTGGAGACGAAACGATGGGTGAAAACAAAAAACTGTTGTTAATGGATGGACACAGCATTTTAAATCGAGCATTTTACGGTGTTCCGGATCTTACCAATGCAGCCGGTGTGCATACCAATGCAGTCTATGGTTTTTTAAATATTATGTTTAAACTGTTTGAATCGGAAAAACCCGATTTATTTATGGTGGCATTCGATCGTTCTGAACCCACGTTTCGTCATGAACGTTATAAAGAGTACAAAGGCACCAGAAAGCCTATGCAGCCGGAGTTAAAGCAGCAGGTTCCAATGATTCAACAGTTGCTTACCGCTATGAAAATTCCGGTTGTCACAAAGGCCGGCTGGGAAGCAGACGACATTTTGGGCACCATTGCCCATCGTGCGGAAAAGGAAGGATTGGAAGTAACCATTGTTTCCGGTGACCGAGATTTGTTACAGCTTTGTACGGATCATATTAAGATTGCCCTTCCGAGAACCAAGGCAACGGGAACGGAAGTGGAATATTACTATGCTTCTGATTTTACGGAAAAGACAGGTGTAACACCGCGAGAGTTTATTGATGTAAAGGCTTTGATGGGAGATTCTTCCGATAACATTCCGGGAGTCCCGGGTATCGGAGAAAAGACTGCTTACGCATTAATCCAGCAGTATCATTCCATTGATGCGGTACACGAAGATGCAGCAAACGTAAAACCGCCGCGTGCATCCAAGAACATCGTTGAATTCTGGGACCAGGCAGTGGAGAGCAAGTGGCTTGCCACCATTTCCTTGGAAGCGGATGTGGAGTTTGATTTCCATGAGGCTGTGTTGGAAGATTTGTACACCCCGGAAGCATTCATGCTTTGCAAAGAATGGGAACTGAAAAATATCTTGGGACGATTTGATGTTTCTGCTCCACAGAATGACGATATTGTTTCTACCTTTAAGAAATGCGATTCGGCGAATGCATTCCTAAATGAAGTTGAGGCCATGGATGGAACGGTATTTGGACTTTCTGTAGCCTTTGATGAAACAAAGGAACTTCACGGTGTTGCAATTTCCAACCAAATCACCGGTTTGTTCTTACCGGATAGTATTTTTAATCCTATGGCATTATCCGATTTGGGACAAATTTTGGTAAAGAAAAATGTTACCCTTGCCATCAATGATGTGAAATCTACCTTTACGAAATTGCATTATTCGAAATCGGACATGGGACAGGCTCTGTATGATTCTTTAAAGGAGCTTTGGAACGTAAAAGGAACGGATGGTTTCTATGATGTGGCATTGGCCGCATATTTGTTGAATCCCATTGCTTCCGGATATCAGGCAGTGGATCTTGCAAAGAATTATTTGTCTTTAATGATTCCTTCTTATCAGGATTTGTTTGGAAAAGAGAAACCCAGTGCAGCAGCAAATGATTTGGAAAAGTATAGCCAGTTTGTATGCTACGATGCATACGTTTCGACTTCCGCCTTTGCTAAATTGGAAGAGGAATTAAAAGCCACTGATATGATTGACTTGTATCGTGATGTGGAACTTCCTTTGGTATTTACCCTTTTCGATATGGAGCGGGAAGGCATCATTTGCAATCGAGAGGAATTGGAAAAGTACGGAAAGACCTTATCTGAAGGAATTGCCAAACTGGAAGCCTCTATTTACGAAGCAGCGGGAGAGGAGTTTAATATTAACTCTCCAAAGCAGTTGGGTGTAATTTTGTTTGAAAAAATGGGACTTTCCGGAGGAAAGAAAACCAAGACCGGCTACTCCACCGCAGCGGAAGTGTTGGAAAAATTGGCTCCCGAGTATCCGATTGTAAAGGATATTTTAGAGTATCGTACCCTTAGTAAGTTAAAGTCCACCTATGCGGATGGTTTGGATAAATGCATTGAATCCGACGGACGTATTCATACCACCTTCCAACAGATGGTTACCGCTACAGGAAGACTTTCTTCTACGGAACCGAATTTACAGAACATTCCGGTTCGTTTGGAGCTTGGAAAGCAGATTCGTAAGGTCTTTTATCCGAAGGATGGCTATGTGTTTGTGGATGCGGATTATTCCCAGATTGAGCTTCGTGTGCTGGCCCATATGTCCGGAGATGAAAACCTCATTCAAGCTTATCGAGAGAACAAGGATATTCATCGTTCCACGGCGGCATTGGTATTCCATACCCCATTTGAAGAAGTAACGGAACTCCAAAGAAGAAACGCGAAAGCAGTAAACTTTGGTATTGTTTATGGTATTTCCTCTTTCGGTTTGGGACAGGATTTAAATATTTCACGAAAAGATGCCCAAAAGTATATAGATGACTATTACAAAGCTTACCCGAAATTAAAGGTTTTCCTGGATGAAATGATTGATTCGGCAAAGGAAAAGGGGTATTGTTTAACTATATTAAACCGTCGTCGTCCGGTTCCGGAACTGTCTTCCGGCAACTTTATGCAGCGAAGCTTCGGAGAGCGCATTGCTATGAATTCTCCGATTCAGGGAAGCGCGGCGGACATTATTAAGATTGCCATGAATCGGGTGCACGGTCGTTTGATTGCTGAGGGCTTGGAGTCTCGACTTATTTTACAGGTTCACGATGAACTTTTAATCGAGGCAAAGGAGTCGGAAGTTGAAAAAGTGCATCAAATATTAGAAGATGAAATGCATCATGCAATGGACCTTTTTGTTCCTTTGGAAATCGATATGCACGACGGTTATACATGGTATGATGCAAAATAGTTTGTATTAAAAGGGGAAAGCAGTGGATTATAATCGTTCAATTAGGCAGTTTATTATGAATATTTTTGCTTTTGACTGGAGGGGAAATTTCAAGAAAAG
>JAEEGL013332901.1_pt1 | contig 16369 bp, 11 predicted proteins | sample 9134231 | NCBI WGS metagenome assembly JAEEGL01 (sample SAMN16246548, study PRJNA631951) | gut metagenome | biome: gut microbiome; feature: rumen; material: fiber-attached | host: Bos | place: Iran: Karaj | collected 2018-10
CTGCCGCTTTCTGCCATAAGCTCTATGCGCTGCTCTCCTTCGCCGGGAACAGCTCTTTTTATAAAAAAGCCATCTTCAAGCGCAGTATCCTGCATTGATGAAATTCTTAGCATCAAAGACAAAAAGCTTCCAACCAGCGCCATCAGTATTACCACGCTTATCTTTCCGGCGTAGTATTCTGCCTCGCGCTCTTTTGTATCCTTTCCTCCGTAGAGCGTAAGGAGGTAACTTCGAACCTTTTCCGATCCCGGAACCTGTCTTTTCCTGCGAAAAAGCTGATAGCAGAAAAGAGATATTCTATTGAGTTCTCTTGTGACAGCACTGTCATAATCATTCTCAGGGAGCTCAGTGTTTCTGGAAAAGAACCAGAGAATTAGCGTAATAAACGGAAATATTAGAAAGATAAGTATTTCAAACATCGATATCAATTATCCTTTCCGAGATCACAAACGCCGCTGCATAGACTACAAGGCACGCACTCATGAGCACGACACCAAAAGTGTTGTGGTACAGAACATCAAAAAAGCCCGGGCTTGTAACGCTGATGTAGCTGATGATAAAGAAGGGCACTACGTACATTATTCTCGCTTCAAGCCGCTTTGCGCTTACGAGGACATCAATCTCTTTCTCAACATTTATCTTCTGAGAGATAACATCTATCGTTCGCTCAATTATCTCTGTCATGTTTCCGCCACTTCTTTTTGCAACTTTAAATACTGTCGCAAAATCCTGAATATCTGTGTTTCCACTCTTCTTTCCAACTGAAGAAATGAGGTTTTCAAGTGGGATGTTGTTTTTCATGCCCTGAACCATCTTATCGAGATAATCCACGATGTCACTGTCTGCTCCGTGTAAAAGAACCATGTCCTTTTTAGCTCCGGCAAAAGCATTTTCGATAGAATATCCTGCTTTTAATGCTGTCAGCACAGAATAGATCAGATCTCTGAACTGTATTCCCACAACTCTGCATCTGCGCTTTTTCTTAGCCTCTTTTTGCACATGTATCCACAAGAGTCCGAAGGGGAGCATAAAAACTGATGCTATAAGCGAATCGTAAAAGACAAAACCGAACAGGAGCATTATTCCAAGCGCCTCCGCAATAAGCGGAATATCTTCAGTCTTCGGCGGGAAGGACAAGTCCTGCACTTTCAAGCTTTGAAGTATTTTTAAGTTCGCCAATTTTCTTCCACTCCCCTCTTATTTTTTCTTTTCCAAACGCATCACAGAGCGCTAAAGTCTCCTCAAACTTAAAGAGCGTGTTCAGTGACATCCTTCCGTTTGGATCAAGTTCTTTTTCCACCTCGCAGATTTCAACTACTTTCCTCGTCCTGTCCCTGAACCTTCCGAGATGCACAACAATATCTATTCCGGCACTGATTTGGCCCCTTATCGCAGGCAGCGGCAATTCGCCCATGCCCATAAGACTCATGGTTTCAATCCTGTATAGCATGTCACGGGCGCTGTTCGCATGACCGGTTGACATTCCCATGTGCCCCGTGTTCATAGCCTGCAGCATGTCGACACACTCTCCGCCACGGACTTCGCCGATAATAATCCAGTCAGGGCGCATTCGAAGGGATGACTTGATGAGATCCCTAATGGAGATTTCTTTGCAACCCTCCACATTGGCATTTCTTGATTCAAGCCGTACCAGGTTGGGCACGCCCTGAATCTGAAGTTCAGCATTGTCCTCAATTGTGATCACTCGTAAATCCTTGGGAATATAATCCGAAAGAGCATTTAGAAAGGTGGTTTTACCTGAGCCGGTTCCACCCGAGATGAATATATTGTAACCTGCTGTAACAAGAACTGACAGATATTTCATGAGATATTCGGAGATTGAGCCATACTCAATAAGCTTTCTCATGGTTATAGGTTTTTCTGGAAATCTTCTTATTGTCACGATGGGGCCGTTTAAAGCCACGGGCGGCAATACTACGTTCACGCGTGCTCCGGATTCCGGAAGCCTTGCATCGACGATAGGCGAAGATTCATTGACAACTCTGTTGCACCCTGCAACAATCTGCTGAACAACATCCTCCAGTTTTTCTTTGGACTCAAAGGCGCCTTCGTATCTTGTAATGGAACCACTCTTTTCAATAAAGATGTTCTCTGTTCCATTTATCATGATCTCCGTAACCTTGGAATCATCCACAAGCTGTTGCAGAATATCCAGTTTTCTGATGGAATGAAAAATCTGAGTCCTTAGTTTCTTTCTCTCACTGATCGGCAGCATCATGCGCCTTGTCTCTTTTAGGAGCTCTGCATCGATCAGTTCATACATCTCCTCATCGCTGACATCCTTGGAAAAATCAAGATCCTGAATTATCCTCTGCCTTATGGCTCGTTTCAGTTCTTCTATCCTGATCTCCATTTATACAGCCTCGCTTTCAAGAACTTCTTTTGCGTATCTTTCAAGCGCTTTTTTATCCGTAGCTTCCGGGAGCTGGCATATAACTGTCTTTGCCTTTACCGCACCGTAGCCGCTTTCAACAAGTGTCTCGTCGTATAGTTTTTGTTTATAAGCATCACTCTTATTAGTTCTTACAACTGTTATGATCTTTTCGCAAAGCATCAAAGTATCGAGAAATCCTTCCGGATATTCTGTCAAATCCAGGATCACATATTCATAACCGCATTCCTTTATCAGAACTTCCGTAAGTTCCCTTATCTTTTCAAAACCAATCTCTTTTATCTGCTCCGCTGTCCTTGCGGGAAGTATAATATCAACTCCGTTTGCAGTCTCTTTTGCCTTCTCAAGATAAACCGAAAACTTCGATCTCTCACATTCCGCATAGTACATGACATCGGTTATATCTTCTCTTGGAGAAATCCCAAGAATATCAGGGAGTGAAGAGAAGCTTTCAAAGCTAAGGAAAATAACTTTTGATCTCTCAGCCAGTTTTTTTGCTACCGCTAAGGCAAGACTCGTCTGGCCGCAGCTACTAATTGGTGAGTAAAATCCGTATATGTGACAATCTCTTACTTCAAGGTTTGCGCTGACTCCTGCAAAATACTCAGGGCTCTTTACACAGAAATCCAAAATGCCATCAATTACCTTTGAAGCCTCCTGATATTTCGACAGATGCTCAATACGAACTTCCGATAAAAACTCAGGTTTTTCGAAATCACCACCTGCTGCCGTCTCATCCAAAACAAGAACTCCCTTTATACCGGAAACGCCGCTGCAATCCTTTAGCTCTAAGTACATCTTTTCCGAAATTATCAGAAGTGAGACTTCAGTTTCTTTTACAAAATCCAGTAACAAAGGAACCTTGGTAAAAGAAATAATGTCAAAGCCAAGCGTCAGATTGCCATGAAGGTATTCATATAGCCTGTGACAATAGACCGGATCATTATCGCAAATTGCCAGTTTTTGCCTGCTCATACGACACCTCCTAAAACAAAAAGAGTGCTCGCCATGATAGGTACCGCAAAATGTATTGTTTTTTGCTTGTTTCTTCTAAAGATCAAAATCCCTAAGGAAATAGTTCCTGCAATCAGGAAAGAAAATAAGATACAGGAATACAGCTCCTGCATTGATAAAAAAGATGCTGTAGACAAAAATAGTTTTACATCACCTGCTGCTATACCCTTCAAAAAGTAAACGGGCATCAGCACTAAAAAGGATATTCCGACAGCCGCCAGTGAGTTCAAAAACCTGTCAGGTCCCTGGTACAAGGCTGTGATAAGGCCGGTCAAAAGCCCCGGAACAACCCAGACATTATATATCTTGTCTTTATACAGGTCAGTAAATACCGCACCGGATAAAAACAAGAGTAACATTGTATTTATCGAAATCCACTCCTTTCATAAACATTTTTCTTAATGGGGGTCGCTTTGCTGCCCCGGTTCACACACCCGGAAGCAGCAAACACTTTTCATTCCCATAGATACTCCCTTTTCCTTCATGGCATCTGACGATCAGCTTTAGCGTTATAACCTTGCAGAACGCAATGATGAACACCCTGGTATTCATTTTAGGAATGGAACATGAGGTTCCATACACGCTAAAACTATTTGCCGATTTCACACACATTTATGACCACATCTCAACGAGATGTCGTATATCGAGCTCGCGTTTTTAGAGATTAGCAGAAAAAAATTGTGCTGTAAAGTGGGTAAAATTCAAATCGTCACATTGCACAATTAATTTTCTGTTCGATAGAAATCGAACACGTTCACCATTTCGGGAAATGCGCAAAATAGCGGGTTGGAAACCCTGTCAACGAACATTAGTTTCCACCCGCTATACTGTATTCCGTTCTTTATTAATTATATTATAGACAACAAATCTGAAAAAATTAATTTTCTTAAGATATTCTTAAGCCATGATGCCTCGATTCATGGAAAGTGCAGTAACATCCTCATTCAGACTGTATTTTCCATAGGTCAGACCAGCGTAAACGGCCTGGGTATTTCCCATCATCGGAGCACTCTTATCGTCTTTTTCTATTTCATGGTATGCCGTATATAACATTTTGAAATTTTGTTCCACTTTCCAGATCCTGTGGAGGCTGTAATTAACCCCTGCTACAGTAAGCTCTTTTTTGGAAAAGATATATATACTAAGAAGGATTCTTCCAAGCTCGAAATCAAGATTTACTGACCTTATGAGCTCATCGATGCAGCTCTGGGCGTAGGAAAGACATCTTGTGCCTTTTTCTTTTTCTCCTACACTTATCGCATCTCTTGCTTCTTCTATATAATCAAGTACCATCTCGTAAAGGATAGTGATCATCTGAGTCTTGTTGGCCTGTGTTATCCTGCGGGTAAACTCCTGTTTTCTCTCCTGTGTCATATCGTTCTCCTCATAAAACGCGTTGTATCATATTCTTCTCACAAGTTATGCAGCAATTGCGTGATTCTGCCGTGGATAGTATGTTACTGCAAGAGCTGAAGAACCGTTGATGGCCTCTCATTTGCCTGCGCCATCATGGATATTCCAGCCTGGGAAAGAACCTGCTGTGTTGAGTAAACTGTCATTTCCTCAGCCATATCTACGTCCATAATTCTGGAGTAAGCTGCTGTCATGTTCTCAACTGTGATATCAATACTGCTTGCTGTGTGCTCAAGTCTGTTCTGATAAGCACCAAGTCTGCTTCTGATTGAACTGATCTCTGTAAGAGCTCCCTTTATGTCCTCGATTGCCTCAAGTGCTCCCTGATAATTTGCTACGTCGAGGTTGTAGATTCCAAGAGTTGTAAGGCCAACCTTAGGGATTCTGATATCAAGAGTCTGTCCCTCGTTAGCACCGATCTGCATTGTCATGCCGCCGTTGCCTGTGAGGTCAAGATCGATGATTCCGTTAAAGGTTCTGTCTATCTGAACACTTATCTTTTTTCCCGTTGCATCTTTTATGGTAAGAACGTCGCCGTCTATATCAACCTTCGGGCTGTTTGTCATGTAAGCTTCTTCGCCTGTACTTGTCACCTTCTTGATGGTGATGGCGTTCTGAGAGCCATTCTCAAAATAGATACCTCTTTTATCAACACCTGTTGTTCCTGTGAGGTTCATGTAGGATACGTCAATTCCTGTGATTCTGTATTTTCCGGCGTCAACAGCATCTGAATAACTTACTACCGATATTGCTGCATCTGTCTTAGGCTCGGAAGCATTTTCCTCGATTGTCGCATAGCCCTTGTAATCAAAGGATCCATCAAGAATTGTCTGCCCGTTGAAATCAGTGGTAGCAGCCATTCTCTCGATCTCATCCTTTAAAAGAGTTACTTCTTCCTGGATTGCTTCTCTATCGCTATCTGTGAGGGTACCGTTGCTTGCCTGAACCGCAAGCTGATTCATTCTCTGAAGGATTTCCTGAATCTCAGAGAGACTTCCATCTGCAACCTGAACGATTGAAATCGCATCATTAGATGTGTTTCCGGCTACGCCAAGGCCCTCGATCTGGGCATTCATCCTTCTGGACATCGCAAGTCCTGAAGGATTGTCCTTGGCATTTGCAATCTTCAAACCGCTTGAGAGTCTCTCCAAAGAATCGGATAAAAGACTATCATTTCTCTGAAGTGCATTGTTGGCAATCATAGCCGACACATTGTAATTAACTTTCATTTCTACCTCGTTTCTGCTTTGCTCTGCTAAAGTCACAAAGCCTCTATAAATGCTTTTGCCATGGTAAGGAGATCTTTTGTCTCTGTTATATTCTTTGAGTTGCCATCCGTGGCATTTGCATTAGCTTGCCCTACTGAGGTAGGCTGTGTCTGCGTATGGTAAAGGATTGCAATCGATTCTTGGCCCACGCCAACATCCTTTAGTTTCTCAGCCAGTTTAACGCACATTTTTGATCTAACGCTTTCCAGATATTCGACCTCTTCGCTGCTCTGGCCGTTTGTAGTAGTGAGCATTCCGGTTATAATGTCATTCTTTTTGTAAAGAGTGGCTGTTATAAGTCCGAACTCATAGGTCTGAATACTGGCTTCCATCCGTGAATCCATGCTGTTATCACTCTTTAAAGTGATGTGCATGGAAATCTTTTGCCCGTCAATTTCTACCGGCACATCGAAAGATCCTCTCTCCGAGCTAAGGCTCATTACAGAAAGCTGTTTCTGCATTAGCGATATTGCTCTGACGTCAAGATAGGTATCGCTTTCATCTTCCAGGACTTCCTGCATTTTGTCTGAGATTGCTTCAAGAGTGCTCTTATAAACACTGCCATAGTCGTCTTCTTCAAGAGCATCAACCAGCATCTTCTGCTCTTTTTCGAAGCCTTCCTTTGTGATCCCATCTGCCTTATCCCAGATACCTTCTCGTCTTCTGGATCTTCTATTGGAGATCATCGCTTCCAGATTATTAAAGGTTGTCTCAAGTTCAAGTGCCTTTATCTCTCCGAAAGCTGCATCCGATTCTTTTCCGGATACAACCTCTCTTATGTGCCTTATCTGCTGAGCGTAATAGTCTTTATCAAGCGCATCATCTGTTCCAGCATTTTCGAGCTCATTTGCGAGCTCATCCAGAAGTGTGCTCTTATTTGGCTTTGCACTCATCAGTTTTTCAGGCTCAAGATTCTCATATACTATATCGGCTTTAGAACTATAAAACCTAAATGCCATTTGTATCTGTTCATCAATTTTTAATGCTGATGAAACGGTATTTTGTGTCTCAAGTCCGCCAAAGCTGTCATCTATCGTATAGTCCATGACACTCTTTGACCTGCCCGTTGTTCTTACCGCCTGCAAAAGATTTCCAAGCGTCATTTCTCTGTCTGTCTTAAGGACGCTTCCTATTGCCTGGTAATCCTGGGCTTTTAAAGTGTGGAACAATCTGTAGATTCCTATAAAAGACTCCCTTTCGCTTTCCGTGATCTCTTTTGCATGATCGAGTTTGTATAGGAACTTCGAATACTTTTCATCCGCCTTGGACTTTGCATTCTGCCCCTCAGAACTGTCACCGTCCTTTGTCATACTGCTGTCTAAGCTTCCGGCTAGTTCTTCAATAGTCATGCCAAGAGGATTCTTACCTGCTCTTAAAAGGTCAAGTACTGCTCCGGGCTTTAATCTTTCAAGTGTAGTCTTTAGCATCTGATCCCAGGATCTTACCTTTTCAAAATTCTCCTCAGAAATCTCCATGCTGTTGTATCCAAGAATTCTAATTGCTCTGCGGTTGTCCTCTGTCTTTTCTATATTAAGGTCTTCAAGGATATCATCTACGTTTCTGAATGCCTTTTTGATATTGTCGCCAAGATCGCTCCTTGGCTTTGTCATCAGCGATTCATATTCCTCGCCCGCCTGCTTATAGCGGAGTTGTATCTTCTTTGAGGTCTCGCTGATTTCTACTAAAGAGGCGCTTTCTAGCTTATCAGCCATAGCTCCCGATACATCAATCGGGCCTTCACTTATAAAGCTCACTCTGCTTATTGTCGCGCTGATTATAAAGTTCTTGTTTTGAGGCGTTACTCCTGTGATCTCGTCAACTGCTGCCCCGGCGCTCTCATCTGCCATGTTTCCAAGAACGCCCTTCAGCCTCTTTATAAGCTCCGTCATTGGCGCAGTGTCTATTGAAAAGCCACTGAGAAGGAGCTGTCTGTTTGCTTCAACAGTCATGCGAAGTCTCACTTCTTCAAGCTGCAGCCTTGCTTCCACAACCTTCGGGTCATTAACATCGGCTAAAATTGAAAGATCAGTCTGTGATGCGAGATTTCTTATGTTCAGTTCTTCTCCCGATGAAACAGTAGCTCTAATTGCTTCATCAGTGATTTTCTGCGCATTTTCTTTTATCTCAAATGCTTTGTTAAAAGAACTTTCTCTGTCGTAAAGATTTGCATCTGTAGCCTTCTTATTATCAGCAATCGCTGCTGCAATCGCCTCTGCTCCGACTTCCTCTGAAACAGGGAATTCAATTTCTTTTATCTCATGAAGGCTTATTAGGCTTTCTTTTGTCAAAGGAATTCCCTGAAGAACGATCCATCTCGCCTGGTCTCTTACTTCTTCGCCTGAAAGATGCGCTTCTTCCATAACCTTATCTATCTGAGGGTCGAGCTGATCCCACTCATAACTGTCCGCCTTCTGCGCATAGTAGCCTCCTGTCTCCTGGGCATAAAAACCTCTTCCGGAGATATTCTGACCGTTTGTGCTGTGTGATGCGAGATAAATATTCTCAATAGTCGGACTCATGTTGTTCTGAACAAGATATTTAACCGCATTGTCATCAAGCTGCTGAATATCAGAAACTTCCTCGTATGCTACCTTTGCCTGCCTTGCGCTCTCTGCAGTGACAGGAAGATCATTTTTTTCAAAATTGTCTACGATCGCATTGGCAAAAGACCTGCTACCGGTTATCTTAGCAAGCTTATCAATACTCAGGTCATCGTTAAATCCTGTGATCTTAGTGCCGGATTCCAAAAGAACACTCTTGATGTTATCAAGAATGGTCACGGTCTCAGAACTATCTATATTTTTGATATCGAATCCATCCTCAGCCGCCTTGGCATAGTCCTCCTCGGACATGGTATTCGATAAAAGAGCCATATAATTGTGTTGCGTCCAAACGTCCGTGTTCTGCGCCATCTCGCTGATGCTCTCTGCAGTTCTTGTGTGCTTTGCATACGCGTCATTGCTGAAAAAACTTGAATCCAGCGTAGCTACGAATACGCTATCACATGCAGGATCAGCCTTACCGGTATATGGTCTGATGCCGTTTCTGGATTCCATTCCAGCAGTGCTCTGGCTCTGACTCATCTTGTTTCCGGTAATAGTCTGGAAATCAATATTCATATAATACCCTCTGAATGTTTGATGTAGCGCAAAAAAGGTGATGAACTTTCATTCATCACCTTCTATTTCGGCTAGTCGCCTCTAATTCTTTAATTATTTTTTCTTTGTCTTTTTTGCTGGTGTAGCCTTGGCTGCAGCCGGTTTTGTCTCTTTCTTTGCAGGAGCCTCTTTCTCTTTTTTCTTGTTCTTGGGATCCTGGAAAACAAAAACTTCTGCTGCATAAGGCGGAAGATTAAAAGTAATGCTGTAATCCTTGTAATCACAAAGTCCCTTTACAGCCTTGATCTTCTCCGGAACTCCGCTTCCAAGTCCGCCGAAACGAGTCTCTGCACTGTCGAGAAGCTTTGTATATGTTCCCTCAAAAGGAACTCCTACCATAAAGCCCTGTCTCTCAACAGGAGTCATATTCAGCACGAAGAGAATGTTGTCCTTGCCGTTTGATGCTCTTCTATAGAAGCTATAGGTGCTGCGCTCCTTATCATCTGCGTTGATCCACTCAAAGCCGCCCCAGTCATTATCAACTTCATAAAGCGCAGGATACTTCCTGTAAATCTCAAGAAGCTTACCTACATAATCCTTCATTCCTCTGTTGAGATCATTTTCAAGAAGGAACCAGTCAAGCTCTCTCTTCTCGCTCCACTCACGCTCCTGACCAAAGTCCTGACCCATGAAGAGCAGTTTTTTGCCTGAATGACCAAACATATATGTGTAGCCGACTCTTAAGTTTGCATACTTATCTACCTTGTAGCCGGGCATCTTCTCAACCATAGAGCACTTCAAGTGAACAACTTCGTCGTGAGACAACGGAAGAATGTAGTTCTCTGCGTCGTTGTAGCTCATGGCAAAGGTCATCATGTAGTGCGCTCCCTGCCTGAAGTATGGATCAAGCTTCATGTACTCACAGAAATCGTGCATCCAGCCCATGTTCCACTTGAATGCGAAACCAAGTCCATCCTCTTCTGCAGGCTTTGTAACCTTAGGCCATGCTGTGGACTCCTCAGCAATTGTGAGGATCTGTGGATATGTACCTCTTACTACGCTGTTAAAGTGCTTAAAGAACTCAATAGCATCGAGGTTCTTGTTATCGCCGTACTTGTTAGGAACCCACTGTCCGTCTTTCTTACCATAGTCGAGGTAAAGCATTGAGGCAACCGCATCAACTCTGAGTCCGTCAACATGGAACTTGCGGATCCAGTAAAGAGCATTTGCAATAAGGAAGTTCTTAACCTCAGGCTTTCCAAGATTAAAGATCTTGGTTCCCCAATCCGGATGCTCGCCCTTTCTTGGGTCCGGATCTTCGTATATACACTGGCCATCAAAGCATGCAAGACCAAATTCATCAGGACAGAAATGAGCAGGTACCCAGTCAAGGATAACGCCGATGTTGTTCTGATGAAGCTTATTTACAAGATACATAAAATCACAAGGCTCGCCGTAACGCGCTGTTGGTGCATAGTAACCTGTTACCTGATAGCCCCATGAACCATCAAAAGGATGCTCTGCAATGCCGATAAGCTCGATATGTGTATAGCGCATCTCCTTGAGGTATTCAACAATCCTGTCTGCGAACTGTCTGTATGTGTAGAAGCCATCCTCTGTTCCATCAGGATGTTTCATCCATGAACCGATGTGGCACTCGTAAATAGCAATCGGCTCACGATTCATATCTTTTCCCTCAAGTGACTTGTACCACTTGTCGTCATCCCACTTGAAGCCTGAAAGATCTGTTGTCCTGGACGCATTGCCAGGTCTTAATTCTGCATAATTTGCGTATGGATCTGCCTTATAAAGCTTTCTGCCATCCTGTGTAGTAATAAGGAATTTATAAAGTGCTCCAATTCCTACTCCCGGAATAAATGTTGTCCAAATATTTCCGGTCTTGCTGCGCTGCATACCGTTCGCATTTTCATCCCAACCGTTAAAATCTCCGACAACATGTACATCTGCAGCATTAGGAGCCCAAACCGCGAAGAAGAATCCTTTTTTACCGTCTTCTTCTGATGGATGAGCGCCAAGCTTCTCATAGATATCGTAATGAGTTCCCTGTCCAAATAAATATTCGTCAGTCTCAGATATAAACACTTTCTGACTCATAAGTACGCCCCCTCAATTGGTATTCTGATCAGTGCATAAAATCTTTTTCTCTAAGTATTACCATATCATTTTCATCATAACGCTTATTTACTATTACATCAACAAAATGACCGATCGAACGCTTTTCAGCGTAATAAATTGCATCGTCTACTATGTCCTTGACCTCTGCAACGGTCACTTCGTGATCGAGAGTCTGTCTCTCTGAAATCCTTGTGTGAAGAGCAAGAATTCCAAGATTGTCGATCGCATACTCTTTTTCATAAGCATACTGTCTTGCATAAGCAACAAGCGAATCATCATCAAGCGCTTCAATATCAACTCGTACGTTGAAGCTCTGCTTGAGCGAAGGGTTCTTGTCAAGGAACTTATCCATGTCATCTCTTGTATCTTCCATTACGATGACAAGTCCCTTGTTCTCCTCCTGAAGGATTCCCAAAAGCTCACTTACTGTCTCAGAATCAAGGTCTGCAGCTCTCTGAATGATGAGCGCGCCATTTGCAAGTCTTTCGAAAATTCCCGCTGTACTCTTCTTATTGAGAGTATTGGCTGTTATCTTGGCAACCTTGCCGCTGAAGTTAGAATCAGAAGCCTGCATAGCCTTGATAAGGCCCTTTGCCAGGTTAACTGTTCCAGCCCCCTCTTCACCGGTTACGATAGCATTTCCGCTGTAAGCGTCCATGCTGAGGTTGTCTATGGCATTAATAATCTGTCGTCTTGACTTCTTATGATGAATGTAAGGACCAAAGAGCTCCTTCTCTTCAGGAGTCATGGTTCTGACACGCTCTTCAATCTCTCTGTTTCCGATATGCTTCTTAGCCTGCTTGTCAGGTGCTCCTTTTCCAGATTTTCCTGCCTCTTTTGCCGGCTTATCTGAAGGCTTAGCTTCACTTGATGGTTTTACCTCTTCTGAAGCTTTTTTAGCTGCCTCTTCATCTTCCTTCATGATCGCAGCTGAAATATCTGCTGTATTGGAAAGATCTGTTGTCTCAAAGGTCTTGCTCTCTGTCTCTTCCGGCTGTGAAGTCTCTTCTGCAACTTCTTTAGTTGTTACCGCAAGTTCTTCTTCGGATTCTTTTACCTCAGCTTCTTTTGTTTCAGCTTCTTCTACAGCCTCAGCCTCAGATTCTGCCTGCTCAGGCTCATTAACAGCCTCTTCCTCAGGCTCTTTCTCAAGCTCTTTTTCAGCTACAGCTTCCTCAATTTCTGCTTCTTTTGTCTCTTCAAAAGAAGTTTCAACTTCCTGCTCACTGATTTCTTCAAGAGCTGGCTCTTCTTCCGGCGAAAGCTCATCTTCAAGAACAGCATCTTCGCCTATAACTTCAGCAACTGCAGCATTTATTACCTCATCGCGGCTGGTGTTGTAATCGCCCCTTCCTGAAGCCTTTGCATACTGCTCTTTCTTGATAGCATCAGAAATAGCCTTCTCAATCTTCTCCTGAAGGCCGATCTTAGTCTTCTCGTCATAATCGGCAAACATATCGCCGGTTTCATCAGCTACGCGCTTCTTAACACTCTGAAGCTGCTTCTTCTGCTGATCGCGCTTGAACTGCTCCCAGTTCTCCATATATTCAGCGATACTGATCTGACCGGTGATCTGCTTCTCAACCATTGGCTCCGGTGAAACAGCCATGCTGATCTGGCCATCTGATTCCTGAGAAAGAATGCTCTCAAAATGAGATGGCATCTGATAGCTTGCATTAGGATGAATAATGGCTCCGGGTACTTCGTCTTCAAGAGGCTTCTCCTCATAAATCCCGGTTCCGAATGCCGGCTTATATTCTTCAACTGTCTTTTTAACAGAAGACTCTTTTGCCTCCGGAATATCCTCTGAATCAAGGGCTTCTGAAACAACCTCTTTTGCTTCACCAAGTATTGGTCCGTTTCCGCCGTATTTGATATCTATTCCAAGTGAAGGAGCTGTTGGTATCTCTACTGACTGTGTATCAAAGAAAAGCTCCTGCATATTGCCTGTTGGCTGCTTGATCTCACCTGTTGGCTGACCAAATAGGCCTTCAGACTGTGTCTGTTCTAGTTCCGGCTCTGCTGTTACAGGCTCAAACACCCTTGTATCCTCAGGTGCATCCTCTGATGCGATTATCTCGCGAAGGCCTGCAGCCAATGTCTCCTGAAGATTTATGGTATTATATGCGCTAACGTCAACAGATGGCTCTTTTATCTCATTGATATGTGGATATGCAATCTCATCCTCAACAGGTGCTGCCTGAGTTTCCACAGCCTCCGAAGGCTTCTCGAAAACTACAGTTTCTGCGGGAACTTCGACCTGAGGAGCCACATACTGACCCTCGTTGTATGCTCTTAAAACCTCATCTGTTACAGGTGGCATCTCCTTGGTAGGCTGTCTGGTCTCAGTAGCATACTGCGCAGCTACAGGCGCCTCCTGCGGTGCAGCTTCCTCTTTTACCTGCTGCTCTTCATGAACAGGTGCTTCCACACCTGCATTTCTATTCCTGAACTTGTTATATCTGTCCTGCTGTTCCGGAGAAAGAGGTTCGTGAAGTGCCTTAAGTTCTAGGGCCTTCATGACATACTTGCCCTCTCCAAACCAAAGGAACATCTCATCACACTCTTCAACACACTCTGTCGCAAGACCTACTCTGTGATAAAGATATGCCAGTTCATAAGCCCAGCGCTCTCTGTACTCGTGCTTCTTGAACTCCTCAAGAACAGCAATACGCTCCTCAAGGCTTACTTCCTGAGCTTCATATAATTTGTACTGCAAGATGTATCTTCCGGGATCTCCGGGTGTGATTCTAACGAATTCCTTATAATACTCGACAGCCTGTACAAACTCACCCATTTTGATAGCAAGCTCACATAGTGAATAAACTATTGATCTGCCTGTAGGATGCTTTTCATAGGCCATTAAAAGGACGTCTCTACTCTCTTCAAAACGCCTGTTTATCTTATAAAGATCACTTATGGTGCAGAGCATCTGAATGCTCTTAACACGCTTCCAATCTATTGTGTCAGCAATTTTCACTGCTTCGGCATATCTGCCTTCCCCAATCAGGGATTTAATCTCGTCTGCCCTGATCTTATACTCAACTTTATCCAAAATATCCACCTCTTTGGAGCCAACAATACTATATTTAGTGTTAGTTTAACATAGCGTTTCTTCTTTGTAAAATGTCAGAAAGAAGCGCAAACTGCTCTAAACTAAGTATTTCCCCTCTCGCCTTTTCGTTAAGCTCCATACTTACTAATGCTTCCTGCACATCTTCCCTCGAAACCTTAAGTGCAGGGTTGTTTGAAAGAGCATTTGACAGCGTTTTCCTCCTCTGGTTAAAAGCTGTCCTGATGATCTCAAACATATATTTCTCGTCAGCGACACTGACTCTTGGCTCCTCATACCTTGTAAGCCTTACAACAGCTGATCCAACGCCCGGCTGCGGAATAAAGCTGCTGGGCGGAACATCCATTACGTGCTCTGCCTTGGCATAGAAGCCTACAGCTAGTGATAATGAGCCGTAGTCCTTGTTACCTGGTCCCATGACCATTCTGTCAGCAACTTCTTTTTGAACCATGACGGTAATACTCTCAATTGGAGCACCACTTTCAAAAAGCTTCATGATGATCGGCGTTGTAATGTAATATGGAAGATTGGCAACAACCTTTATTGGTCTTCCTGAATTATACTTCTCAACGATCTCGCCTATATCAACCTTCAGAACATCCTCATTAATTACTGTAACATTGTTATATTCTGAAAGAGTGTCGGAAAGAACAGGGATAAGTGTCTTATCTATCTCCACTGCGACCACCTGTCCTGCTGCCTCTGCAAGATACTGGGTAAGGCTTCCGATTCCGGGGCCGATCTCTAAAACACAGTCATCATCAGTAACTCCAGCTGCGCTCACTATTCCATCAAGTACGTTACTGTCAATGAGGAAATTCTGTCCGAATTTCTTCTTGGCACTCATGCCATATTTTGCCAAAACTTCCTTGGTTCTTTGACTATTACCTAGATATGCCATACATTTTCCTCGCATTTTCTTCTGTTATGCGAATTACATCTTCTTCGCTCATGTTCTTTACTTCCGCCATCTTCCTAACAACATTTGGCAGATATAAAGAGTTATTGCGCTTTCCTCTATAGGGCTCAGGTGCAAGATACGGACAATCAGTCTCCAAAATGATCTTCTCTATTGGAGTCTTTTCTGCAACCTCAACCATCTTCCTTGCGTTCTTAAAGGTAAGTACGCCGCCTATTCCGATGTAAAAACCCATTTTAACACATTCGGCCGCAACCTCTGCTGAATATGAAAAACAGTGTACCACTCCTCCGATGTCTTCAACGTGCTCAGATTTCATGATTTCCAAAGTGTCCTGCGCAGCATCCCTAGAATGAATGATAATAGGAAGTCCTGTTTCTCTTGCAAGCTGAATCTGTCTCTTAAACCATATCTTCTGAAGTTCGGGAGAAGGATCAGGCCAGTGGTAATCAAGTCCAATCTCACCTATTGCGACACATTTCTCATCCTTACTAAGTTCACGTAATCTCTCAATGCTGCTGTCATCCATCTCTTCAACTTCACTTGGATGAACACCAACCGCAGCGTATATAAAATCATACTTATGTGCCAGTTCAAGAGCTCTCTCAGACGAAGCCATACTGGCTCCCACATCGACAATGTTACCGATCCCGCCATCCTTCATTGCGGCAAGAAGTTCTTCCCTGTCTATATCAAACTGCTCATCATCATAATGAGCATGCGTATCAAATATCATATTTTTAAACCTCAAAACTAAAAATGTAAGTATTTTTTCCAAAAAACACCCACCATCATTTAACTTTATCACAAAAAATATCTCGTGAAAACCGCATAAATACAGCATACTAAAAATTTTTTAAATTTTTTTCAAAAAAATGCTTGCATTTTCTTTTTGCACGTAGTAAGATATCACTTGTCGTTAAGACATGGCGCAAGCCACTAAATAATAAATGCACCGCTAGCTCAGTTGGTAGAGCACCTGACTCTTAATCAGGTTGTCCAGGGTTCGAGACCCTGGCGGTGCACGCCGAGTAC
>JAEEGL014711327.1_pt1 | contig 16369 bp, 15 predicted proteins | sample 9134231 | NCBI WGS metagenome assembly JAEEGL01 (sample SAMN16246548, study PRJNA631951) | gut metagenome | biome: gut microbiome; feature: rumen; material: fiber-attached | host: Bos | place: Iran: Karaj | collected 2018-10
CTACAGTAAATATCTTGATATTCAGGCAGATGAGAATTTCTTTGCAAACATGCTCGAATTCCCGTTATTGTCAAAGCAGCACGGCTATGAGGTTCTGAGACTTCCATTTTCTTGTGATACAAAGGATGATTCTATCAACCTTGCTGCAAATATCAGACAGGGTACAACTGTTAATCTATCATACGGCGATCCTGATGTGATAAAGTCCGACGTGGAGGATCTGGTCTGGAATGTGAGAAGCTTCGCGCCTCAGGCGGTGTTCCTTTATTCCTGCGGAGTCAGAAGACTGTATTGGAAATATCTTATAAATAAAGAAACTGGGCCCTTTAGCTTCATCGCGCCGGTGAGCGGATTCTACTCAAGCGGTGAGATCATGAATATGGGCGACTATATAATAGAGCATCATGTGACTCTTATTGCCATTGGTATGAGAGAGGGCGGACAGGCGCTTTCTCAGCCCACCGGAATAGGAGATAAGGAGATAGAGGTTCCCGAGGAGCAGAAGATTCATGGACAGATATCCATGGTCAGAAGACTTGCGAACTTCATAAACGTTACGGCTGCTGAACTAAGAGAAGCCAACAGTGATCGCTTAAGCTGATAATTTAGATAGGAGAAGTACATAGATATGAATAATAAGAAAAGTTTTGTTGTTTCAGGCATTTTTGCCATACTTACAGTGCTGTTGATCATCCTGGTCAAAACCTATGATGTTGCACAGATAGGACCCATGGATACATCCATTGGTTTTTCGCATATAAACGGCGGTGTTCACGACTTTTTTGGAGTAAATATCATCTGGTATACAATAACTGAGGTGTTCGGAATACTTGCATTACTTGTTTGTGCAATATTTGCACTGGTAGGTCTTATCCAGCTTGTGCAGAGAAAAAGTGTTTTTAAGGTTGATGCTACAATAATCAAATTGGGCTGCTTATATGCAGTAGTGCTTGGACTCTATGCTCTGTTCGAGAAGGTAATAATAAATTACAGACCGATGATAATGTATGATTCTTCAGAGCCTGAGGCTTCCTTCCCATCATCACACACAATGCTTATCTGTGTTGTTATGGGTAGCACAATAATGGTGTTAAACCAGTACATAAAAAACAAACGACTTGCATTTATCCTACAAGTCGCTTGTGCAATAATTATGGTTATTACTGTATTGGGAAGACTGATCTGCGGAGTTCACTGGTTCACCGACATTATGGGTGGAATATTCATCAGTATTGCTCTGCTTTCCGCGTTCTCAGGTATCCTTAAAAAATAATAGAAATTTTAATGACTAACCCAGTCAGCAATTATATCTGCTGTCTGGGTTATTTGTTCAAAGTTGGTTATCTGGGGCTTTCCGTCCTTATCCTGGATTCCATAGCTTCCAAAAAATGAATGTATTCCGCCCTGGATTACATATTCTTCAGAATTCTCAGGCCAGAGCTTTTTGCAGGCTTCATACTGTTTCATGTCCAAAACCCCGTCATTTGATCCGTAAATCGAAAGAAGACGAATATCTGCGTCGGAAAAATCTACAGACGGATATGAGGCACAGAGAATGATTCCCTTATATTCAGACGGGATTGTTGAATTTTCGCCGCTTTTTGCTGAAGATAAGGTCTTTTCAAGGTGTACGCTGGCGGCCACGCCGCCAAGGGAATGACCTGCAAGGTACCAGTCCAGATGCTCAGCTTCTTTTGTGAACTCAGGATATTTTGATGTCAGCTTGTCCACGGCATTTATGTTAAGAACAGCAAGATTTTCCGGCATTCTGGTCAAAAGACATACATATCCCCTTGCAGCAAGCTCATACATAAGCCCGTTGTAAGAAGTATATTCAACCTTTCCCCCGGGATAAAAAACGATTACAGCCTTACGTTCCTGCTTGGCAGGGATAAAAACTGTACAGTTTTTATCTGAAAAGGACATAACTTCACCCGATAGGAGCTTTTCAATATTATCGATAATACCGATATCTGCTCTGTAGTAACTGCCGGTGTATATTTTAAAGCCCACCACGGAGATTACTACAATAGCAACTATAAGTATTATCAGCCATTTTAAAAACTTCTTAAATTTCTTCAAAATCCGGTGCCTTCTTCATTGTTTTTTGTCAGTATAGCACACTTTTAGATGCTGAGCCTGAATACCACAGGAAGATCATCTGAATCTGAGCTGTTACATTTAATGCGGAGTGCATCATCATCGTGAGTAAATTCTAAGGGTGAATTATCCCCAAGACGCACTATTTCTGCGATGGGGCTATTAAATAACCCCTGTTTTTTTGCGAAGGATTTAACAGCATAATTACCGTCCTTGGAGGGACGCATTGCTATTACGTATATATGGCCGTTTCCTGCAAGAAAACGGAAATCCTCAGATGAAAATGCCTTTACATTACCATCCTGGAAGGCTCCTTCAACGATGGATACATTACCCTCACCGTAGGTGCGATAGGGTGCTGCGTCAAAAACAGCCTCATGATTGGTCTTAAGCCATGATCCGATCTCCTTGAGGATAGCGGTTTCTTCATCAGAGAAGGTACCATCTGCCTTGGGTCCTATGTTCAAAAGCATTGTACCATTCTTGGATATGATATCTATAAGATCACAGAGGATATCTTTTGCTTCCTTGTACTTATTCTGCTCGGTGTAGCACCAGGAGTTAAAGCACATAGCGGTATCACTCTGCCAGCGGTAAGGCTTCTGAGCCGCAAGCTGACCACGTTCAATATCCGGTACAGCAATGCCAAAAGGTATTGCATCGTGCTTGTAATTGACTACAACCTCCTTGCCCCAGGATGCAGCACGGTTGTAGAAATATGCAAGAAGTTTTCTCAAATAGGGCTTAAGCTCCACGCGCTGGATCCACCAGTCAAAGTAAAGAATATTAGGCTGATATTTATCTATGATCTCACAGGTTCTTACAAGCCAATCCTGCATGAATTCCTCTGTGGGAACACATTCACCATCAATTGCATCAAAGTCCCTGGGACCCTTTATGGAAGGCCAATAGAGGTCTCCTCTGTGGAATTCACCTGTTATATCGCTCTCAAATTCCCTTCCGCCGCTCTGGAAGAAGAAATGCTCAATTCTGTGGGAAGATGTACCGAAAATAAGACCTTCATCCTCGCAGCTTTTCTTCAGGCTGCCGAGTATATCCCTGTGAGGCCCCATATCCTTGGCATTAAATGAGGATAAATCGGAATCATACATCTGAAAACCGTCGTGATGCTCTGCGACCGGCACAACATATTGTGCACCTGCATCCTTGAAGCTGTGCACCCACTTGTCCGGGTCAAAATTCTCGGCTTTAAACATAGGAATGAAATCCTTATAGCCAAAATCTGTGTGCTTTCCATAGGTTTCGATGTGGTGCTTGTAGGCTACAGAGTCCTTTTCATACATGTTGCGTGAATACCACTCGTTATCATAAGCGGGAACCGCAAATACACCGTAGTGAATGAAGATTCCAAAGCGCATACCGTTGTACCACTTCGGAACATTGTAGGCTGACAGGGACTCCCATGTGTCAGCGTAAGGACCATCGCTAATAACTTTATCAATAGCTGCAAGTTTTTCTGTCATGTCATAGTTTTTCATACCGATTCTCCCCAAAAAGTCAATTTTACTGTGCGTTATTTATATTCATAAGAGTCTGGAAGATGTCTATATCATTCTGAGTGATTTTTATATTGCACTGCTTCTCAACACCATCCGTAGTTGTGACCTTCATATCGATGATAGTGCCTATATCCATAGAGCTATCCTTAACTGCGCCTAAAAAGGGAAGAACACGGGGGTGTTCCTGCTTAAAGGTGCCTAATTTCTGCTGAAGTGCCATAATGGCCATAGGATTAATGTTCATAGTATATTTATCTCCTTTAAAAATGCTATCGCTTTATTTTACCTTATATTCCTTCATTTACAAGGGTAATAACTATACTTGTACGGGAAAAATCCGGCGAATTTTGTACATTAACAACTATTATACAATCTGATTTTATGTGGTATACTATGTCTCTGAAACATAAATACGTGGAATACCTGGGAAATATCAGGGATAGGAGAGTATACACAATGATTTACAAGACAAAGGGCACCTGCTCAACACAGATAGATATTGAGGTTGAGGATGGAATTATAAAGAGCGTGGCATTTACAAATGGCTGTAACGGTAATCTTCAGGGAGTTTCAAGACTTGTTGAAGGAATGAAGGCTGAGGACGCTATCAGTAAGCTTAGAGGAATAAAATGCGGCTTTAAGAACACATCATGTCCCGATCAGTTATCTTATGCGATCGAGCAGGCTATGCAGAACGCTTGATATTTTATAAACGCTGATAAAAAGTGAGGTCCGATACTGTTAACAGTATCGGACCTTTTTTAATGGCTATAATGAAGCTTGAATTAAGCTGCATCTTCTTTGGTAGCTTTTTTCTTGTTTTCCTTGTACTGATTAACAAGAACCTTAGCTGCAATAGCTGATAAAACAAGTGATAATACTACAAGCAGAATAGCAATACCAGCCTGGATAAGTGCCCATACATCGGCAGCACCTGATGTGTAAGCGTTAAGCTTAGCTGTGATTGTCTGGAACAGTGAGCAGATGGTTACTACAAGCATGAATACCATGGGAATATAGAACATCTTGTTGTTCTTACCAACTGCGCCAAGCCATGTGCAAACAGCGATGAGACCTACAGCAGCGAGGAGCTGGTTTGCAGCACCGAAGAGAGGCCAGATCTTGGTGTAACCTGTCATACCAAGGCTTACACCGAGAACAACTGTGATTGCTGTTGCTACGTAAGGATTAGCGAGAACCTTCTTGTAACCTGTTGCATCCTTTGCTGTCTGACCCTGCTCAAGGAAAAACTCCTGGAACATGTATCTTGCAAGACGTGTAGCTGTATCAAGTGATGTAAGGCAGAATACTGAAACAGCAAGGATAAGCATTTGATACATTGTGTTCTGTACAGAGGGAGCGAAGCTTCCGATCATAGCTGAAAGGCCGCCTGCAAATACCTGTGTAGGACTTGCATAAGTTCCGTCTGAAGCTGCTGACCATACAAAACCGATTGCACAAAGTGAGATAACAGCAACAATACACTCGATAAGCATTGAACCGTAAGCAACAGGACGGGCATTTTTCTCGTTATCAAGCTGCTTAGCTGTTGTTCCTGATGAAACAAGTGAGTGGAAGCCTGAAATAGCACCACAAGCTATTGTGACAAACAATGCAGGGAAGGCTGTGCCTGTTGTAAATACGCCTGTTCCCTTAAGTGAAGCATCTCCCATTGCTGGTACAGCGAACTGTCCATTACCTGTTACAACTGCACCGATTACTGCAATAACACCTGCAGCGATCATGAAATAAAGCAGGAATGAGCTGAGATAATCTCTGGGCTGCAGAAGAATCCATACAGGAGTAACTGAAGCCACAAGGATATATGCACCAAGTACCCACATCCATGTGTTGTAAGAAAGAGCAACGGGATGGAAGTTAAGACCGATTGCTACGATAGCAGCAATGCCTGCACAACCAAGTACAGATGCCAGTGCAATATTTGCATTCTTTCTATAAACAAAATAACCAAAAATAATAGCAAGCGCTATGAAAAGAAGTGAAATCATAGCTGTAGACTCGTTTGCAGCCAGTGTAGCACCTTCTACAGCAACACCTGCAGCAGTAGTTGTACCAAATGTACTTGCAACAATTGAACTAAAAGCAGCTACTACCAGAAGCAGTGTAAGATAACCGAAGGTAAGGAAAAGCTTCTTAGCTGTTCTTCCCATGGAATCGTCTATGATTTCGCCGATAGACTGTCCCTTGTGACGAAGGGAAGCGAAAAGTGCGCCAAAATCATGCACGCCTCCAAAGAAAATACCTCCAATAAGAACCCAAAGAAGTACCGGTACCCAACCGAATACTGCGGCCTGGATAGGTCCGTTAATAGGGCCAGCACCAGCGATAGATGAAAAATGGTGACCCATAAGGACAGGTGTCTTTGCAGGAACATAGTCCATACCGTCCTCTAATTCGTGAGCGGGAGTCTTTCTGCTGGGATCGATTCCCCACTGCTTTGCAAGCCAGCCGCCATAGAAAACATATCCGGCAGCAAGGATTGCAATACTTACAATAAGTAATAATGCTGCATTCATACTTTTCTCCTCCTTTTTTCCCCATAGGGTATATATCAACTGACAAATTCGTAGGAATCGTCAGTCGCAGCCTCTGTCTGAGCTTTTACGATATCAACTGTTTTGATATATGTGTCTTCCAGAAGGGATTTCATATCCTTTCCGGAACGATTGGTTATTACCTGACCGCTCTCCATGGATACTGCCGCAAGCCTTGCCTCGCAGTGTCCTCTGAAATTAAACAGATATCCCTTATCATAGTTGAATTTTTTTATAGCCTTAGCGGTTTGGGCATCAGTATCTCTGGATGTAAGTACAACAAAGGTGATGTAGGAACACATGTGATCTTTTTCAGGATATTTGTCGTTTTTCCTTACAAGCTCAGGCTCTGCGTAATCCGTAATGACATCCATCAGATCTAAGAGCTTTTCCTGTGTAAGCTGGTCCTCTTCTATAAAAAGAACGTGTTCATAAGCTCTTATAGCCCAGAGCTTTGCTTCCTTCTTAAGGACATACTTTTCATTAAGCGAGTAAAACCACGCGTATGCGGGATAGAGTTTATCGCCTAATTTGAAGTTTTCTGTTATATCGAAGTTCGCCTGGTAACGACGAAGAAGCTCTTTCAAATATGAATCAGTAAAACTCATGGACTACTCCTTAAAAATAATCAAATAATACTATGCAAAATCAACTTACCGAACACTTTATCACTTTGACGCGTTATTGCAAGATGACAAATTTAATCATTTTTTTAGAATTGAGATTAATTTTGTAATGTATTTTCATGTTTTGACTCTTTTATTGGAATAAAAGTTCAATATCAGTGATTTTTTGAGAAAAATGTGTTATCGGACCTAAGAATTCACCGAAATATATATCAGAAAGAAGAACATACAGGGAACGCGACAAGCCTCCGGTTTCTGTATGGGCACCTCCCGAGAAAGCCCGAGCTTTCAGAGGATGTATTAAGAATAGTAAGTAAAAAAAGTTTTTTCTCCTTTTTTTTAGTCCTCCTATAATATGTGATGATAACCTGATCCCGCCAAGGTCAGGTTATTATTATTTTATACAAATTTACTAAGTTATTATAATTATTTGACTAAGTATAATGATAAAATTATGTATATAACTATGCTTTTTTACGATTCTGGGACGAACAGGAGAAAAGCGTGAAAACTATTGAGAAACCCTTAAAACGAAGCATCTTAATATTTACAATTGCATTCATAGCTTTGTTATGCGTGACACTTAGTATTCTGGCATATTCTACATTTTCCAGTTCCCTTTATCGTGCTTATGACAAGAGGACTTCAGACATCATTGAGTATGTAGAAGGCCATATCGATATCGAGGATCTTACCAAGTGTATAGAAACAGGTGTTGAAACAGAAAAATTCAAAGAAATGGGGCTCCTTATGGACTCCATTATGGAAGATTTTGACATCCATTATTTATATATAGTAAAACCTGTTCTGGGCGATGCTGAGCATGGGATGATGAATATTTTTTCAGCAGATACTGCTGAGGGCAGAGCAACAGATCCGGATGGCTATTATCTGAATTATATGATGTATGATGTATACACAGAAGAGGATTTACAGACCTATCAGGCCGCTCTGGAGAGGAATACTATATCTCATTTCAAAAATTTTACAACCTGGGGATATGATTATACGGCAGCACAGCCACTTATCAATGATGCCGGAGAGCATATTGCACTTTTGTGCGTTGATATCAATGTCGAAGATATTCAGTTCGCAATAACAGCCCATACAGCCATTACAGGCGTACTTATTATGGTTATGGGTATGGTTTTCATTACAGTATTTACCATGTGGATGAGCAGTAATGTCACCGAACCTATAGGGCAGCTTGAAAAAAGTGTTGGTGTGTTTGCAAAGGTTAGTCATTCAAAGGAAGAAAAGGATCCGAACCTGTTAAATTACAAGGCGCCGGATATTCACACCAAAAACGAAGTGGAATCCTTATCGAAAGCCATAACGCAGATGGCGATGGATATGCGCATGTATGTAAATAATATCCTTGAAGCCGAAGGCATGGTCGAGGATATGAAGAGCAAGGTCAATCGTATGGATATGATTGCATATCAGGATGCTCTCACAAACGTTAAGAACAAGGCCTGGTATGACAAGACGCAGGAGCGTATTAACGAAAATATCGCAAATAATACTGCCAGCTTTGCCATTTTGATGGCTGATGTAAACAATCTGAAGAAGATAAATGACCATTATGGTCATGAGCATGGAAATGATTTTCTTCTGGGAGCCTGTCGCACTATTTGTACGGTTTTCAACCATTCTCCCGTATTCCGAATAGGCGGTGATGAATTTGTTGTACTGCTTGAAAATTTCGACTATCGCAACAGAGATAAGCTGGTTGCCAAGCTAAAAGAGGAATTCGATAAGAGTGCCCTGGATGAGAGTAAAGAGCCATGGGAGCGATATTCAGCAGCCCTTGGACTTGCGGTATACGATCAGTATATAGACACCTCAATGAATGATGTATTTAAACGTGCCGATGATCTCATGTATAAAAACAAGCTTGAGAGCAAGATGGCAAGAGAAGATTAGAATATAGCTGGTTTTCTTCGGAGAACCAGCTTTTTTTGCATTTTTTTATCAGAATCAACGCTGAATTCTGATAATTTTTTTGCTAAAATAGAGAAATAGAATATCAGGTTTTGCTCTATATGATATGTAACAGATAGACTAGATACATTATAGTAATAGCATAAACAAAACAATTGTTGTTGGCATTGCCAGTCTTATTGCAAAACGCATAAGAACAGAAAGGAGAGACAATGAATATAACACTTGAAGCTATTGAAAAAGTAATGGAACTTACAGGGGTAGAGTATAAGACAGCTAAAGAAGCACTTGAAAAGACTAACGGAGATGTTGATGAGGCAGTAAAGCTTATACAGCCAGCTACAAAGGACATCGGTGATGACATTAAGAACCTCATTGACAAGCTTAAAAAGATTGTTGAAGAGGGAAATGTTGATCGTATCCAGATTAAAAAGGATGATGAGATTGTCCTTAGCGTACCTGTTAATGTAGGTATCATCGGCGGTATCGTTGGACTTGCAGCAGCTCCCTGGGCACTCATCGCCGGATCAGTTGCAGCATTCGGTCTTGGATGCAAGCTCATCGTAGTTAAAAAGGATGGCACTTCTGACGAGGTAAATTAAAACTGAATAATTAAAGATAATCCCCGGTTCAGGTATCTGAATCGGGGATTTTTCATGCTGTATTTATCAATGATCAACGCCTGTATATCATAAAAACTTCATAAGCTCATCGATGTCTTCTTTAGTGGTCGCCCAGTCCGTGGCAAGCCTTATTACGGTGTGGGTATCGTCATATTTTTCCCAGAAGCCGTATCTTACATGCTCTGATAATTCCTTTAATTTCTCATCATCCATCAAAATGAATTGCTGATTGGTGGGAGAATCAATGAATAATTGATAGCCCTTTTTAACGAGCTCTGCGCGAAGCTCCTCTGCCATATCAATGGCATTGCGGCTGATGTCTAAGTAAAGATCATCAGTAAAAAGAGTATCGAACATAAGTCCAAGGAGCCATCCCTTTGCAAGAAGGGCACCATGCTGCTTGATGATGGGAACAGGGTGCTTTGTGGGCACTTTTTTCGGAAATACGACAGCCTCTCCAAACAGTGCACCAACCTTGGTTCCGCCGATATAAAATGCATCAACGAGCCTTGCTATATCCTGAAGAGTCACATCTGTTCTGCGGCTCATGAGACCATAGCCAAGTCTTGCACCATCAAGGAAAAGCGGTATCTCATATTCCTTACAGATGGCTGAGAGTTCTTCAAGCTCTGACCTGGAATAAAGAGTGCCATATTCTGTCGGATGTGAAATGTACACTGCTCCTGGGAATACCATGTGCTCATGGTTATCATCTGCGTAAAAATCAGAGAGGAGCTTTTTGAGGTCACAGGCTCTGATCTTACCGATCTGATCGGAATAAACCGGTTTTTTTGAAGTACTTTCGCCAGATAACTCTTTGGGCTCTACAAATCCGGGGATAGTAAGCACCTTATGGCCGGAAAACTCGATGGCACCTGCTTCGTGAGCTGCCACATGTCCTGTCTGAGCAGCCACAACGCCCTCATAGGGCTCAAGAAGCATATCGATAATGATCTGATTGGTCTGGGTTCCGCCCACCAGAAAGAACACATCTGCGTCCTTTGCATCGCAGGCTTCTCTTATCTTATCAGCTGCGCTTTTGCAGTATTCGTCGGTGCCGTAGCCATCTAACTGTTCAAAATTGATTTCCTGGAGGCGCTTCAATATGTTAGGATGAGCGCCTTTTGTGTAATCACTTGAAAAGGATATTTTTTTACTCATTTTGTTTTCACTTTCTAAAAAAGATATGCAATATAATTGTGTCGGGTTTACAGTCAATACTATGATAATAGCTATGTTTCAGGGGAGTAGCAAGCCTCTTTTTTGAAGGACTTTGCAAGACAAAACGATTTGATGATACAACATCATGATGTTATGATGTCATGATGTATAAGGCGAAATGAATATGATAAAGTCTACCCAAAACAGCCAGAAATGGTATAATAATCCACATTAGCGGCGTTTTTACCGCTACAGATTTTTTCGATAAAAAGACTAATTTAGCATTAAAAAAACAACTTGGGAGGACAGATATGACAGATACAATTACACTTACAATTGGAAAACAGAAAAATATAGCACTTATCGCTCATGATGGTAAGAAAGCAGAGCTTATAAAGTGGTGTAAGGATAATGCGGAGACACTTAAGAATCATTTCCTGTGCGGAACAGGGACAACAGCCCGCATGATTACAGATGCCACAGGACTTCCTGTAAGAGGCTACAACTCCGGCCCGCTTGGAGGCGACCAGCAGATTGGTGCCAAGATAGTAGAGGGAAAGGTTGATTTCGTAATTTTCTTTTCTGATCCGCTTACAGCAGCACCTCATGATCCTGATGTAAAGGCGCTTATGAGAATTGCACAGGTTTATGATATTCCATTCGCCAATAATAAAGCAACGGCTGATTTCCTTCTTCACTCAACTTATATGGACGAGGAATATAACCATGACATCATCAATTTCAAGCAGAATATTGCTAATAGAGCAGAAACCCTGCCATCAGAGATGTAAGATTTCTGCTCAGATTTAGTGTCAATTTGATGAAGATTCCCCTTTCAACTTTTTTGATACCGCCCCCTCAATTTAAAAGTATAACATACGATTTACCGTTTATACTTTATATTCGTGCTTTACATCGAATTTTTTCTCGAGCGCATTCATCATGATATTCATGGCGAGATTGGCTTTTCTCTCGATATCGTGGTGGATGTTTTTGGCTTTAAAATAGCTATTTGGGGCATCGCTGCTGGAAATGATGGCTATTTCCTTACAATTTGCATACTGCATGAGGATCATGCCAAGGTGTGAGCCGAAAACCAGGGCTTTTTTGCCTTTTAATTTAGAAAAGCCCTCTCTTTCCAGATCGGAGAAATATAAAGTTTTCTCATCCGGGACTACAGAGGAGATGTAATTTCTGTAGCCTTCATTATTGTACTTATCAGTAACGAGGTAGAAATCATCACCAAGGTGCTCCTTTGCCTGAGATACCAGGATCTCCATGTCAGTATGGATCTGATAGAAAAGGAAATCGTTGATGATCATGTCGAGGCAGAGGATGGGGATGAAGTAATGACCGGACATCTGCTTGAAAATGCTGTTTTCGAGGTCGATCGCGATTATTCCATCAAGTCCCTGTACCGGTTTATTGTATTCAGCCTCAGATTCGATAGGAATAAGCTGGCAGTTAAAGCCTATCCTTATAAATCTCTCTGCCAGAAGATTAATAAGAGTCATAATCTCCATATTTCTGGAGGGAGTATCTGCCTTGAGCTGATACATAACGCCGATGGTGTAGGTACTCTTTCTTACGTCAATATTCTTATATTTTTCAGGAATACTGTAGTTTAACAAATTTGCAACCTGAAGAACCTTCTTCCTGGTTGCGTCACTTATTTTTGTATCCTTTTTATCGTTAAGTACATAGGAGACAGTAGCAACTGAAACGCCTGCCTTTGCGGCTATATCGCGGACAGTTGCCTTCTTTTCATTAGCCATTTTGCTCCGTCCTTTACATTTTATATTTGGGTTAACAAGTTAACCTAATGATAGCAAAGCATCTCGGTGTTGACAAGAGAAATTTAAAGTGCTATTACTAGTTTAACAGTTAAGTTAACAAGTTTAACAAAACAAAACGCGGAGGATTAAAATTATGGGAAAGAGATCATTTTTCACAAAAATGCTGGCTGGATCAATGACAACAATGCTGGTTATAGGAAGTCTGTCAGGCTGTGGCAGCTCCAAGGCTGCAGGTAAGCCGGCAGAGGAGATCACAGTTACCTTCATGAACCAGGATGAAACCCTTGGTACTGTGACAGGAACTGCAGGTGAAGCTCTTGATAAGGGCACATACGAAGCTTATGAGCAGGAAGACGGCGCAGAGTTTAACGGCTGGTTCGAAACACCTTCATTTGTTGAAGCCAGTAAGAAGGATCCTTCAACAGATACTTTTGATAAGGACACAACCCTGTACGGAGATTTCAGAGCTGAAGCAGCGGCAGAGGACACAAGACACTGGTATATAGCAGGGACTTCAACAAAGGGTTCTCTCCAGGTTAACAACTGGGCAGCTGATCTTAGCGATGAGGAAAAGGCAGAATTTGAGCTTGTTCCCACAGGCGTAAATGCAAATGAGTTTTCACTTACAATCGACCTGTTTGAAGGCGATCAGTTCCAGGTTATTCATGACTGGTCATGGGATGGACAGAAGGGCTTTGGTAAGTTTACAGATATTGATGAGACTCAGATGAAAAATGCCGGAGGCCTTGGCGGAACTGATGATACAGCTAATGTTGAGGTTGTAGTTGATGGAAATTACACCATTACATTAACAACAAATCCCGATAATCAGGCTCAGGATACACTTTCAATAGTCAGAAACTCTGATCCGGTAGCTACTGAAGAAGTTTCAGAGTAAAGGGGCAGTATAAATGAACCAATTTGCACTGTTGCATATAACGGATTCGGCGTACTGTTTTCCGATATCTGAGCATGAAATTGTAATACGACTAAGAACAGCAAGGGACGACATCAAGAAGGCGTGGATCGTATATGAGAGTAAATATGTGATCGGTGAGAGTCAGAGGAAGGCTCTGATGAAAAGGGAGCTTCGCGGGGAATTATACGATTATTATTCAATAACACTTGATCTTCAGGATACAAGGCTTGCTTACGTATTTTACCTGTATGACGGAGAGGATTACTACTATTTCTCAGAGGACGGAGCTACCGCTGATTATGATTTCACCAAGGGATATTATAACTTTTTCCAGTATCCATACATAAATAATGCAGATGTCTTTGATAAGGAGGAGTGGCTGTCACAGGCCTGTTTTTATCAGATATTCATAGACAGATTCTGCATCGGGGATGAAGAGAAGGACAAGGGCTACATAAACCTCAAATGGGGCGATATCCCCAATCCCAGGAGCTTTGCAGGCGGCGATATAAGGGGCATCATTAATAAGCTTGATTATATACAAAGGCTCGGGTGCGATGCCCTGTATCTTACGCCGATTTTCAAGTCTCCCTCCAATCACAAGTACGATATTGTGGACTATTTCGAGATAGACAGGGAGTTTGGAACTAAGGAAGACCTGCAAGAGCTGGTAAAGGACCTCCATGGACGAGGAATGAGGATAATTCTCGACGCGGTATTTAACCATGTGAGTGAGAAAAACGATAAGTTCCAGGATGTCGTCAAAAACGGCAGAAAATCGCAGTATTATGACTGGTTTGTGATAAGGGAGGATTATCCCAACAAGGAACCGCTCAACTACGAGGTTTTCGCCGGCTGCAAATATATGCCAAAGTGGAACACCTCCAACCCGGATGTGCAGGATTATCTCATATCCATCGCCACCTATTACATAAATGAGTTTGACATAGACGGCTGGAGGCTTGATGTATCCGATGAGATAAGCCACGATTTCTGGAGGAGGTTCAGGAAAAAGGTGAAGGCTGCCAAGAAGGAAGCGGTGATAATCGGTGAAAACTGGCACGATGCCAGCAATTACCTAAAGGGCGATCAGTACGACAGCATTATGAATTACGCGTTTACCAAGGCGGCTCTTGATTATTTCGCGTATGATAAGTTCGACGCCGAAGGCATGGCGTTTAAACTAAATGATATCCTTGCAAGAAACTCTGACACGGTTAACGACATGATGCTAAACCTACTGGATAGCCATGATACTGACAGGTTTTTCAGCGAGGTTCATGAGGACAAGGACAGACTGAAGGCCGCACTTACGCTGCTGTATCTGTTCCCGGGAGCGCCATCGATTTTTTATGGTACGGAGTGCTATACTGTTGGGGGCTACGACCCAGATTGCAGAAGATGCATGGATTGGGAGAATACCCCTGAAAAGAGCCTTGGAGAGCTCATCAGGCGGCTCTCGGATATCAGGAAAAAGGGCAGATTTTCATTCAGTGGGACATCAATATATCCATCTGAAGACAAGAAGCTGCTGTGTATGAAAAGACACAGCGAAAATGCTGATATGGCACTATATATAAATCAGACTGACTGTATGGGTCAAGACGGAGAAATCCAGGTGGAACCCGGTAAATACAGACTGTTCGTAGACGGAGGAGAAGTAATATGAAGTATATGAAGAAGGCGCTTAGCCTGTTATTAATATCATCACTGGCGGCCGGTGCTACAGCCTGCGGAAGCAGCAGCGGCAAGGCTTCAGGTGAGAAATCCGAGGATGGAGTCATAACCTTAAGAATACTTGAGAATGATACAGCAAAATCAGAGGGCTATCTTGATGAACTCCTTAATGAGTTTAACGAAGCCTACAAGGATAAGGGAATCGTTGCGGTTGATGCAAACATGGATGAATACAGTAATCTTGCGGAAAACGGCCCTTATGGCTATGGTCCTGACGTATTATATCAGGCAAATGACAAGCTGATGACCTACGCAGAGGATAAGCATATTCTGGCCCTTAACAGGGATGATTTCGAGTGTGCAAAGCTCATTCCGGAGGAGGCCTGGGATGCATTTACCATTGCGGTCGACGGAAAACAGTATACCTGTGCGATTCCTGTAAATGTTCAGGAGCCCATGCTCTTTTACAGAAAGGATAAGCTTCCGGAAAACTGGGAAACCGACTGGGATAAGGATGGCGATAAGACTCCTGATTTCTTCCAGAACTGGAGCAGCTTATATCAGTATTCCGAGCAGATTCAGGATGACTCTGACGGCGAGAACTACGGCCTTGTGGCAGCCTGCAATGACCTTTATATGATGGCAGAGTTTATGTTCTCATACGGCGGCTATGTATTCGGTAAGGATGAAAACGGCATCTCAAACCCCGAGGATGTGGGATTTGGCAAGGCTGACGCTGCCAAGGGAATGATGGGACTCAGGCAGTTTGCGGGAGTTATGAGCGAGGAGTGTATCGATGACTCAATCGGTCAGAACAGATACTCCAAGGTTGCGGATGGAACATATTTCTGCTCTATATCAACACCGGATACCTATGTTCTTTTCCACGACAGACTTGCTGATGTATATAAGGCAGAGGGGCTTAGCGACGCAGAGGCTTCCGATAAGGCAACTGAAAATCTTGGTATGATAGAGCTTCCCGGAAAAATGCCTGCAGACGGCAATCTTTCAGGTAATGACACAGAAGTTGACACAGTTGTCATGGGTGGTGTCAACGGCTACGGAATCAGTGCCTACACTGAACACAAGGAAGCGTGCATAGAGTTTGTTAATTTTGCAACCAGCAGAGAGATGATCAAGAAAAGAGCTGAAATCCTCGGAATAGCACCTACAAGATCCGATGTGGCTGAGGAGATCGGCGGCGTAACAGGTATGATTTTTGAGAGCCTTAATGCAGGTCATATCAGTCTTATGCCTTCAGTAAAGGCCGTTGATCAGATCTGGGATCCCATGCGCACACTTCTTAGTGATGTGGCTAAGGATGCATTCAGAGAGATTAAGGGCGAAGAGGTGAAATACAGCGACGAAGCTGCTATGCAGGAAGCCCTGGATAAGGCATCACAGAGCATCTATGATGCAATCTTTACTTTGTCAAAATAAGGGAGCCA
>JAEEGL016457540.1_pt1 | contig 16369 bp, 11 predicted proteins | sample 9134231 | NCBI WGS metagenome assembly JAEEGL01 (sample SAMN16246548, study PRJNA631951) | gut metagenome | biome: gut microbiome; feature: rumen; material: fiber-attached | host: Bos | place: Iran: Karaj | collected 2018-10
AGCCGCCCTCAAGGCCGACCTTGCCGCAAAGCCCACCGCTGCATGGCGCGCCCTCCATGCCGCCATGCAGCGGCGCATGGACGCCCATTGCGGCTTCGCGCGAAACGGCGACGCTCTCGCGGTGGCCGCCGCCGAAGCGCGCCGCGACCTCGCCGCGGCCCTTGCCTCAGGTCTCGCTTCCTTCCACGGAAGGGGGTGCGCCGAGGCCCGTCGGACGCGCCCCCTGCTTGCGGCGTCCTACGCCTACCTCGCCGCCGCGGGCGCGGCCGTCCGCCGTTCGGGGTCTCGCGGCGGCAGCATCGCCCTCGGCAACGGCGGAGAGGAGATCTCGCCTCGGCTCGGTCCCGAATGGCGCATGCTCCCGGAGCGGGTCGAGGCCCGCGCCGAATGCGCCACGCTGCGGCTTGAACGCGATAGCGCGGACGCCTCGCCGGACACCTCCGCCGCGCCCGTCGCCCGGATCGGCTACGAACCGTGCCGCCCCGTTCCCGAGGAACCGTACTGGTTCGAGAGCGTCTGGCGCGACTTCAACGACAGGAAAATCTTCGACTGACCATGAACGCCTTCCGAAAGCCCGTCACCTTCAAAAGCGTCGGGGAGTTCCAGGACTATCTCCGCGCCCAGACCATCGACATACCGATGGCACCGCAGGAAAGCCACGCGGCCCTTTCCAGCCCCCTCGCCCTCATGGGCCGCAATCTCCCAAACCGCTGGGCCATTCTCCCGATGGAGGGCTGGGACTGCACGCCCCGCGGCGCGCCGTCGGAACTCACGACCCGCCGCTGGACGAATTTCGCCCTTTCCGGGGCCGCGCTCGTCGCGGGCACCGAGGCCGGAGCCGTCGTCCACGAGGGCCGGAGCAGCCCGCGCCAGCTCCACCTCTCGCGCGAGAACCTCCCGGCCATCCGCGAGGCCGTGGCGGCCATGCGCCGGATCCACGCCGCGAAATTCGGCGGCAACGCCGACTTCCTCGTCGGCATCCAGCTGACCCATTCCGGACGCTTCGCCCATCCGAACGACGCCGCGCGCCGCGAACCCGTCGGCGCCTACCGCCATCCTCTCCTCGACCGAAAGTTCGGCGTGCCGAAGGTCATCTCCGACGCCGAGCTCCAGGAGCTGCGGCGGGCCTTCGTCGAGGCGGCCGGCGTCGCGCGCGAAGCCGGCTTCGACTTCGTGGACTTCAAGCACGCGCACGGCTACCTCGTCCACGAGTTCCTCACGGCCCACGATCGCCCCGGCCCCTACGGCGGCTCCTTCGCGAACAGGACGCGCTTTTCGCGCGAGACCGTTGAGAGCATCCGGGAGAAATACCCCGACCTCCCCGTCGCCATGCGGCTGTCGATCTTCGACATCCAGCCCTTTGAAAAGGGCGAGGACGGCGTCGGGCGGCCGATGGCCCGCGACCCCGGCCCCTACCCCTATGCCTTCGGCGGCGCGGGCGACGGCCTCACGATGGATCCCGAGCTGACGGAACCGGCGGCCTTCCTCGAAATGATGCGCGAATACGGCGTCGAACTCGTCTGCGGCACGATCGGCAGCCCCTACTACTGCGTCCACATGCAGCGGCCCGCCTGGTATCCGGTCAGCGACGGCTACGAGCCCCCCGAGGATCCGCTCTACAACGTCTCGCGCCACCTCGCGGCCGCGCGGACGCTGAAGCGGCGCTGCCCCTGGGCGAAGATCGTCCTCTCCGGCATCACCGCCCTCCAGGAATACGCCGGCTGCGCCGCCGAGGCGGCCCTCTCCGCCGGCGGCGCCGACTTCGCGGGACTCGGCCGCATGGCCCTCCCCTACCCCGACTACTGCGCCGACCACCTTGCCGGCAGGCCCTTCGACAGACGGCGCGTCTGCCGGACGCTCGGCGAGTGCACCAACGCCCCGCGGCGCGGCTGCGTCTCGGGCTGCTACCCCCTCGATCCCTTCTATAGGGAAATCGCCCAAAAGGGGGAGGGAAAGGGTGCCGAAAAAAAGTCCTAATTTTTCCCGGCCGAGATTCGTCTAATATATGGTTGGCGTGAGAGCCGCCACTTGACAGCACTTTCAACAGAGGTAGAAAAACCATGGCAGAAGACAAGAACATCAAGGATCTGGAGAACACCGGGGGCGTTCTCGCCGAGGACGAGGGCTTCAAGGAGCTGATGGAGCTCTTTTCCGAGAAGAGCTTCTTCCAGCGGCTGAAGACCATCGCCGCCGGCCTGAAGCAGCCCGCCGACACGAAGGAGTACAAGGAGGCCCGCACCAACCTGCAGCGCCTGATGGCCCCCGTCCTCGCCGTGGTCATCCCCGCCTGCGTGATCCTGCTGCTCCTCGTCTTCGGGAAGTCCAAGGACAAAGGCAGCGTCGTGGCGGAAGTCCAGGTCCAGGAAGTCGAGGAGATCAAGGACGACTTCGAGGAGATCGAGGAGCCGGAGCCGCCGGAGACCTTCGACGACTTCACGCCGACCGACTTCGACTTCACCACCCCGAACATGACGGCCGACGTCGCGGCGCCCGTGGCGGCCGACACGCCTGTCACCTCCCAGCCGCAGTCCTACGACGCCGTCGCGCCGATCCCCTCCCCCGTGATCCTGCGCAATGTCTACGGCTCGACCCGCAACCCCGGCATGCGCGGGCAGATGCTCTCGGCCGGCGGCGGCAACGCCAAGACCGAGGCGACGGTGATGCGCGCGCTGCGCTGGCTCAAGGCGACGCAGCTTCCCGATGGCTCCTGGCCCAACAACAAGGTGGCCATGACCGGCCTCGCCATCCTCACCTTCCTCGCCCACGGCGAGAAGCCCGGCGAGTCCGAGGAGTTCGGCGAAACCGTCCAGAAGGCCATGGAGTTCCTCCTCAGCTCGCAGGACAGCGAAGGCTACTACAAGCCGGTCGGTGCCGGCGGCTACGGCCACGCCATCGCGACCTACGCGATGTGCGAGGCCTATGGCATGACGATGAACCCCAATGTCCGCGAGTCGGCCGACCGCGCCGTCCAGCTCATCATCAACGGCCAGAACCCCGCCGGTGGCTGGGACTACATAAGCGGCTGGAAGAACCATACCGACCGCAACGACACCTCCGTCATGGGCTGGTGCGCACAGGCGCTCAAGGCCGCCATGATGGCCGACTTCTACCACGACCCGGAGGGCCTCGAGCGCGCCTCGAAGCTCTGCGTCAAGGGCTTCAAGAACAACAGCAGCGGCACCGGCTTCGGCTACACCGGCCCCGGTGCCGGCGGCCTTTCGGGCGTCGGCGTCCTCTGCATGCAGTTCCACCACGCGGCCAACGACAGCTACGTCAAGAACACCCTCGAGAACATCATCTACTCCTGGAAGCCAGCCTATGTCGGCTCCACGCCGAAGCATGTCGTCAACGAGAAGCCGAAGGACCTCCCCCCCGGCGCCATCGGCGGCGCCTGCCCGCAATACTACGCCTACTACGGCACCCAGGCCGTCTTCCAGGCCGGCGGCGACAGGTGGAAGAAGTGGAACGACGTCATGTGGCCGACCTACGTCGAGGCCCAGTTCGTCATCCCCAAGGGCGGCACCGGCGGGGCGTGCAACTGCGGACAGCCCGTCTGCCAGCGGATCAAGTCCTCCTACATCGACCCGAAGGGCAACGAGCAGGAAATCGGCCACTGGGTCAACACCGACGCCCACACCGACCGCCCCATCATGGACACCTGCCTCGCCGCCCTCCAGATGATGGTCTACTACCGCTACCTGCCGACCTTCAAGAAGGTTGACGTCCCCAAGGAAATCGTCGCCGAGACGACCGACGGCGCCGACATCGAGATCGAGACCTCCGGCCTCTAGGGTTTCGTCCGCGAGGCCCTGCTCGGCATATACCCGCCGAGCCAGGCGGAGTTGTCAAAGTCCTATTTCTCGACGAACTCGTCCTTAAGACTGAACTTGAACGGGGCGGAGGGCTTCGAAGTGGCGCCCTTGGCGTCGTGCCAGACGACGAAGGCGTAGTTCTCGGTGTTGGCGAGGAAGCCGTTCACGAGTTCGCCCGACGCCTTCGCGCCCTTCTTGAGGAGGATCGCCCCTTCTCCCGTCGGGGAGAGGCTGACGTAGATGTCGTAGGAGGTTGCGCCCTCCATTTCCTTGAACGCGAAGTGGCCGCGAGTGCCGTCGTAGTAGTGCGTCGGCTGCGTGACCCCGAGGATCTCCGAAGGCTCCAGCTGGCCATTGATCTCGGCGATCGGGTTCTGGATCGGCGCGCCCTTGGGCGGCGGCGGCATCGCGAGGTCGCTGGCGGGCTTGACGTTCTCGACGTAGAGGGCGCCGAGGAGCGCGGGCTTCGGCTCGATTTCCACGGCCGCGTTGAGGTGCATCGCCTTGGTTCGGCGCTCGATGAAGATCTTTTCCAGGGAGAGCGGATAGTCCACGACTGAATCGCCGCCGGTCGCGCCCCAGAAGCACGACGTGGCCAGATGCGACTTGTCCCATGGCCGGTTGCCGGGAAGGCCGAAGCGGACGAGACGGCGGCCCGAGAAGTTGAAGAAGCTCTCGCACTTCGGGTCGTCGACATTGTAGGTGTCGACATTGCCGACGCTGATGAACTTCTCGCCCTTGGCGTCGCGCAGCACATAGACAACGCGGCCCCAGTCGGCGCCGGTCTCGACGTCGAGGGCGATCGTCTCAGGACGGCCCGGCAGGATGATCGGCGCGGGCGGCACGAGGGTCGTGCAGAAGGGCATGGCGTCGTGGTCGGGAAGCCCGTTGGGCAGACAGACGGAGAGACGGTCGCCGGCGTTCGACACGATCATCTCGACCGGATGGCGGGTGATGTCGTTGGGCATGTTGCGGAGATACTCGGCATCCGGCTCCGCAGCGGACTGCTTCCACGCGGCGAGGTCGCCGACCTTGACCGCGTCGGCCGCCGGGGTGGTGTCGGCCGCGTCGAAGACCTGCTCGCCAAATTCGATTTCGCCTTTGCAGCCGACGACGAAGATGGGAGAGGGCGTGATGAAGCGCAAGTTGGTGGGGTTGTCCATGCAGTCGATGACCGATTCGGCCTTTGCCGTGAACGGCACCTTGCCGCGGATGCACCACAGCGCATGGAGCGGCTTGCCGGTCTTGACGTCGCGGTACTCGATGGCGAAGGTGCCAAGGGAACCCGTCGGGACGACGCGGACAAACTCACAGTTGCGCAGGATGCGGATCATCGCGCCGCAGGCGCCATAGACCGGGAACGGATTGAGCGTGAGGCGGGAGAAGGCGCCGTCGCTGTAGTGCTGTTCGCCCCAGTAGGAGGCGCAATCCGGGCCGTAGGGGATGTTGGAGAGGAGATGGTTCACGCCGTTCGCCGAGAGGAAGAGGCAGACGCGCAGGGTGTTGCGGAGGTGCTCGTCGGCGGTGAGCGCCTCGGGCGCCTCGCGGGTGAGGCACGGCCCCTCGATCGGCACGATGAGCGGCTCGCCCTCGCGGTAGCGGTGCCACTCGCGCTGGAAGAGGGTGAGCATATAGAGCGAGCAGGCGTGGAGCTGTCCTTCGGGGATACGGTCGAACAAGGGGTCGTCGAAACACATGCCGTCAATGTATTCGCGCGTCTCCGGGTCCTTGAGATAGGCCACCGTGAAGAGCGGGTTCCCCCAGGGGACGAGGAGCTTCTTGCCGGGAAGCGCCTTGCGGAAGGCGCGGGCGAAGTGGACGATGTTCGTCTTGTAGAGCTGGTAGCGCGCCTCCTCGGCCTCGGTGCGGGGCGCGAACTCGGCGCCGCAGAGGGCCGCAATCGACGTCTCGCGCCCGATTCCGCCGGGTTCCGCGAAGAGGAACTGGTAGGAGGGGTCGCTCACCGCCGACTCGACGGCGGCCTGCTTGCGGAGGGCGTCTTCGAGGAAGGCCTCGTCGCAGTTTCGCTGGATGCTGCCGGTGTTGAGGCCGCCGCCGACGGGCGTCAGCGGTCCGACGGCCAGGAAGTCGCGCGCCCCGTTGGCCTTGGCGAGGTTCGCGATTTCGGAGCGCGAGCAGATGCTGTTGAAGGGGAACGACTCCATCCCCAGCGCGAAGGCAAGGCGGCAGGAGTCATAGGCGGGGAGGGAGTAGTGGGTCGTCCCGGGCGGCCAGCCGCCGAAGAAGAAGCCCTTCTCTTCGAAGTCGCGCGCCCGGCGTTCGCGCGGGCGCAGCACGACGAGACTGCGCTCGAACTTCTCGCCGTTGACGTCGAGCGTGACGGAATGCCAGCCGAACTTCTTGACGGGCGTCGCAAGGCGGATCGAGGCGGAGCCGTTGGGCGGGATGTCAAGCGCCGCCTCGCTGCGGTTCGTCTCGCCGCCGTCGTAGCTGCGCGTCTTAATCGAGATGGCAGCCTTGCGCGCCGCCGCCGTGGCGTTGCGCAGGGTGAGCCGGTAGGCCGGCAGCGAAGGGTTGTCGCGCCAGACGTTGGCAAAGGCCTCGGGGGCGAAGTCGATCTCCAGCGGAGCCTCGTGGAGGGTGATTGCATGGACGACGACGCCCGACGGCTCGCCGGCGCCGTGGCGGCTGTAGTGGAGGGGTTCCGGATAGGCGCTGTAGTTGTGGATGTGGCCCGTGAGCTCCATCTCGATCACCTCACGGTCGGCGAAGGTCGCGAGCTGGTCCTGCCGGACCGGGACGCGGAGGACCTGCAGCTTGCCGTCGGTCGCAATCGGCTCCGCCGGGACGCAGTCAATCGGGAAGCCGGAACCGGGGCGGTAGAACTGCACGGTGAGGAAGTTGCGCTCCTTGCAGCTGGCGAGGAGGTAGATGGCGTCGTAGGGGCGGTTAGGAATGCGGAACTGGAGGCGGCAGGGCGTTGCGCTCAGCGCGCCGGCCCAGCGTCCGCCGAAGACGCCGTTTTGCGGCTCGCCCCACTCATCGATGCAGAGCTCGCGCACCCAGGAGCGCCCGACCTCAACGGAGCGGTCGCAGGGCAGGAAGGGTATCTGGCCGCCGGGTGAGCCGCCAGTTCCATTGGAGAGCGGGTTGCCGGGGAGGGTCGCGACATGGCCAAGGGGAACGCGCCAGTAGCCCTTCGCGGGCTTCACCGGCAAAACCTTCGGCTCGGAAAGCACCACGCCCCGCATCGGCGTCACGGCCAGTTCGCGGCCGGCGACGTCGGCGGTGGCCGGCAGCGCGTGGAACAGGATGTCGTCGACGAAGAAGGAGAGCCATCCATCGGAGAGCTCGACGGCGAGGGTGAGGTGGCGGTTGCCGGCCGTCTGCCAGCGCTCGCCCATCATCGCCTCGCTGGCCGCCGCGATGGCGGGCGGCGTCGCGAAGGAACGGCGGTAGCGACCGTTGGGTGTGTAGGTGGCGCGTTCCCACCAATAGGAAAGCCGCTCCTCCGGCCGGCTCGACCCGGGATAGGGGCGCGAGTGGGGCGACTCGCCCATCGTACCGGTGAAACTCCAGTTGTAGGCGTCGTCCTTGGCGCCGATCTGGAATCTCTCGCGGCCGCGCCCGAGCGAGAGGACCACGCTGTTGCCGTTGGAGATGACGGCGTCGATCTCGATGCGGGTGTTGGGCTCGAGCGTCGCGGCGCCGGCCGAGGCAATGCATACCGCACACTGCACGATGCACAATGCGGAAAGGGGGATGAGGAATCGAGGATGTTTCATGGGTGTTGGGTGACTCGTTGCTGTAAAAGACAAACTATTATAGCACAGGGCATATCGCCTGTTTCATTCGGCATGACCTGTTATGTCTTTTCCGCCTTTGCTATAATGATTACAAGATGACTGACACCCTCACAAAGGAACACCGCAGCTATGTGATGAGCCGCATCCACAGTCGCGACACCAAGCCCGAAAAGGTCGTGCGGAGCTATCTCTTCTCGCGTGGTCTGCGCTTTCGCGTGAATGTCCGGAACCTGCCCGGCCACCCCGACGTCGTCCTCGCGAAATACCGCGCCATCGTGGAAATCCGCGGCTGCTTCTGGCACCGCCACCCCGGTTGCGCGACGGCGACGACGCCCAAGTCGCATGTTCGGTTCTGGCGCGAGAAGTTCAAGCGCAATGTCGCTCGGGACAAACGCCACGAGGTCGAATGGGCGGCGGCCGGCTGGCGTCTCTTCGTCGTGTGGGAATGCGAGCTGGCCCCCAAGGTTCGGGCGGCCACCCTTGAAAAGCTCTACGGCGCCATTGTCAGCGGCACCGCCTACGCCGCAGCCGGTACCGCCTACACGCTGCCGGAGGCCGCCGAGGATGCCGCGCTCCTCGCCGCCGAAGAAGCCGCGCGCTACGATGCCCATTCACCGCCACGCTGAACCCCCACCACCCTAGACCAAAAGGAAAAGGAGCCCATTACGACCAAGTACATCGACATACACGGCCACTGCGCCCAGGAGCACTACGTCCCCTATTCGCAGGAAGCACTCAGAGGCCGTCACCAGGCATCGACCCCCGAGGAGATGCTGGAATTCTACGACTACCACGGCGTCGAGAAGGGAGTCATCCTTCCCATGTGCAACGCCGAGAACTCGATGCAGTCGCAGTCCAACGAAGAGGTGCTCAACATCGCCAGAATGTATCCCGGGCGCTTCATCCCGTTCTGCAACATCGACCCGCGCAACTACCGCAACAACTGCACCTCCCCCTTCGCCGACGGCCTCAGGTGGTACCGCGACAAGGGCTGCAAGGGCATCGGCGAAATCTGCTGCAACCTGAGCATCCACGACGCCCGTCTCCAGGCCCTCTTCAAGGCGGCGGAAGAAGTCGGCTTCCCCGTCACCTTCCACATGGCCCCCTTCACCGGCAACAACTACGGCATCGTCGATCTTCCCGGCATGCCGGGACTGGAGCTCTGCCTCCAGCGCTTCCCGAAACTGAAGTTCTTCGGCCACTCGCAGGCCTTCTGGTGCGAGATGGGCACCTACACCGGCCAAGGCCCTCGCTTCGGCCTCCCGCAAGGACCGGTCGAGGAGGGCCGCCTTCCGGAGCTGATGCGCAAGTATCCCAATCTCCACGGCGACCTCTCCGCGGGCTCCGGCTCCAACTCGCTGATGCGCGACCGCGCGCATGCCGCGAAGTTCCTGACGGAGTTCCAGGACCGCCTGATGTTCGGCATCGACATCTGCTCGCCGGAGGGCGAGCGCAGGCACCACAACCCGCTCTCGGCCTTCCTCCGCGACATGCTCGTAAAGGGCGAGATTACGGAAACGGTCTTCAACAAGGTTGCGCGCGAAAACGCGGAACGGATTCTCGGGCTATGAACATGGACAACGTGAAAACTGATTTGACCGGCGGCGCGCCCGCGTCGAACGAGGTGGAGGCCACGATTGCCGCCACGAAGTTCATCGACATCCACGGGCACTGCACAGAGTTCGAGATGCCGCCCGTCTACATCAAGGGCAAGCGGCCTCTCTGCCTGCCGGAAGACCTCCTGGCCCATTACGACCGACTGGGCGTGGAGAAGGGCGTCATCCTTGCCCTCTGCAACCCGGAGAACTTCATCGGCGGAATGACCACCGAACAGATTCTCCGCACCTGCAAGGTGGCCCCCGACCGCTTCATCCCATCCGTCGCCGCCGACCCGCGCTGCCTCGGCAACAACGCCTTCGGCGACTTCGAGTTCCTCTTCAAGTACTACCTCGACAAGGGATGCCGGATCTGCGGGGAAGTCTGCGCCAACCTCCACTTCCTCGACCCGCGCGTGCAGAACTACTTCAAGGGTTGCGAAGCCGCAGGGCTGCCGCTGACCTTCCATGTCGCGGCCGAGGAGGGCTGGCTCTACGGCCTCGTGGATGAAAAGGGACTCCCCGAACTCGAGACGTGCCTGCAGCGCTTCCCCAACTTGCGTTTCATCGGCCACTCGCAGGCCTTCTGGTGCGAAATCGGCACCTACCTGTCCTGGGACGAACGCGTGGGCTTTCCTTCCGGTCCGGTCGAGGAGGGACGCATCCCCGAGCTGATGCGCAAGTACCCGAACCTCTACGGCGACCTCTCCGCCGGCTCCGGCAACAACGCCCTTGCCCGCGACCTCGACTACGCCGGCAAGTTCCTGACGGAGTTCCAGGACCGGCTTCTCTTCGGTCTTGACATCTGCGCGCCGGAAGGCTACATCTCGCCGCTGGGCGACACGATGCGCACCCTGCTGCGCTCGGGCCGCATCACCCCCGCCGTCTACCGCAAGGTCTGCCGCGAAAACCAAATCAAACTTCTGGGCCTAGACTAGTCCGGAACATGCAACGTGAAAGGAACCCCACCCCATGAAGAAGACCATCGGATTCATTGACCTCTACATCGACAACTGGCACGCCAACAACTATCCGGCCTGGTTCAGGTCGGCCCGGCGCGCGGACGAATTCGAACTCGGCTACGCCTACGAGGAGGCGCCCGCCCCCGGCGGCGTCGAACTGGAGGCCTGGTGCGAAAAGAACGGCATGAAGCCGGCGCACGACATCGAGACCGTGATCGCGAATTCCGATTGCCTGTGCGTCCTCGCCCCCAACAACCCGGAGTCGCATGAACGCCTCTCCGCGCTTCCACTTGCCGCCGGCAAGCCCCTCTACATCGACAAGACCTTCGCCCCCGACAAGGCGACGGCCGCCCGCTTCTTCGAGGCCGCACGCCGTCACGGCACGCCTCTGATGAGCTCCTCCGCCCTTCGCTACGGCAAGGAGTTCGTCGACATGATGGCGGGATTCGCAAAGCCGCCGATCCATGTGACCGCCACGGGCGGAGGCCGCAGCTTTGCAATCTACTCGATTCACCAGATCGAGATGGTCGTCGCGGCCCTCGGCGTCGGCGCCCGCTCGGTCATGCGCCTTCCCGGATCGGCAGCGGAGCTTTATGCCGTCCGCTATGCCGACGGCGTCCGAAGCGCCATCCTCTCCTACGCGTCCCATGCAAGCTTCACGCTGACCGCCTTTGGCGAAAACCGCTTCGCCACCGCCCCCGGCGCGACGGACATGTTCCCCCGCCTCATCGACAGCATGCTCGACTTCTATGCGACGGGTGCCTCCCCCGTCCCCGAGGCCGAGACGGTCGAAGTCGCGGCCATTCGCGAAGCGGCGATGAAGGCGCAGACCAACCCCGGCGTCGAGGTTCCCCTGCCCTAGCGGCGTCCAACCAGTCACTCCCCAACTCCTCCAACCCTCCTCTCACAGCCATGGAAAACTACAAGATATTCGACGGTCACCTCCACACGCACGGCAAGCCCGGCGACCCACCCGAGGTCTTTTGCGAAAAGGCCTTGAGCTGCGGCGTGGTGGGCGGAACGGTCTTTTCGGTCCACCCCGAGAAGTACCGTCCGATTCCCGACTTCGACCAGCGTCCAAAGGCGCGAATCGACAGCGTGCTGGCGTTCACCTCCCGCACACCTGGGTTCCTGCCCTACTTCTTCGCCGACCTCTCCGAGCCCGACATCCTCGAGCAAATCGAATACGCGCGCAAAGGCGGCATCCGCGGCTTCAAGGTCATCTGCGACGGCAACTACTGCGTTGGCGACTATCTCGACGCGATTGCCGCCATGGCGGAGACTGGCTTGCCCGTCATGTTCCACTCCGGCGTGGACTCCATGCCCCACATCTCGGGTCACAACAACCGGCCGCTGGCCTTCGAGAGCCTCCTCAATGTCAAGGACCTGCGCTTCTCCCTCGCGCACCTCGGCTGGCCCTGGTGCGACGAGTTCGTCGGCACCTTCGCTAAGTTCTTTTTCGCGCAGTGCTACGACGGGCCCGGCGTACACGCCACGATGTTCGTCGACGTCACCCCGGGCACGCCGGGCATCTACCGACGCGAGGCCCTGCGCAAGCTCTACCTCACCGGCTACAACGTCCGCCCCCGCACCTTCTGGGGGACCGACCAGGTGGTCAACAACTACCGTCCGGATCTGACGCAGCGCATGCTTGCGCGCGACACCGCCATTCTCGATGAGATCGAGCGCGACGCCGCGGCCGGCCTCATCACCGACCCCTACGGCATGCCCCCGAACAAGGACCTCAAGCCCTACTACTTCGAAAAGGTCTGGCGCGACTTCAACAAGGAACCCTGAAGGTAAAAGAAATGGACGACTCGACGGTAAAATTCTTCGACACCACGCTCCGCGACGGCGAGCAGGCGCCGGGCTACGGCATGAACCGCGCCGAAAAGCTCCGGATGGCCCTCCAGCTCGAAGCCCTGGGCGTCGATGTCATCGAGGCGGGCTTCCCCATCGCCTCCAAGGGCGATTTCGAGAGCGTGCGCGAAATCGCCGCAACGCTGAAGGAGACTGTCGTCGCCGGCCTTTCCCGCGCCCTCAGGGCCGACATCGACGCGGCCGCCGAGGCGGTCCGCTCCGCCGCGCGTCCGCGCATCCACACCTTCCTGGCGACCTCCGACCTCCACCTTAAATACAAGCTCCGCATGACGCGCGCGCAGTGTCTCGCCCAGACGAAGAAGATGGTGGCCTACGCGCGGAACAAATGCGACGACATCGAGTTCTCCGCCGAGGACGCCTCGCGCACCGACCCCGACTTCCTCTGCCGCGTCGTCGAGGCCGCCATTGCCGCCGGCGCCACGACGATCAACATCCCCGACACGGTGGGCTACACGACACCCGAGGAGTTCTACGAACTGATCGCGCTCGTCCGCGCCAAGGTGCCCAACATCGACAAGGCCACGCTCTCCGTCCACTGCCACGACGACCTGGGGCTCGCCGTCGCCAATACGCTCGCGGGAATCCGCGCCGGCGCCCGCCAGGCGGAGTGCACGGTCTGCGGCATCGGCGAACGCGCCGGCAACGCCGCGCTGGAGGAAATCGTCATGGCCCTGGCAACGCGCCAGGCGCATTTCGGCGGCCTATCCCACAACATCCGGACGACCGAAATCACGAAGACGTCGCGTCTGCTCTCCGACATCACCGGCGTCAAGATCGCCCCGAGCAAGGCCATCGTCGGCCAGAACGCCTTCGCCCACGAGTCGGGGATCCACCAGCACGGCGTCATGGCGAACTCCCTGACCTACGAGATCATGACCCCCGCCTCGGTCGGCCTCCAGGAAACCGAGCTGATTCTCGGCAAGCACTCCGGGCGCCACGCCTTCGAGAAGCGCCTCGCCGAAATCGGCTACAAGCTCTCGCAGGAACGACTCGACGAACTCTTCGCGGAGTTCAAGAACGTCGCCGACCGCAAGAAGACCGTCACCGACAGGGACCTGATCGCGCTGGCAGGCTCGACCGCCGCCAGCGGCGGCACGACGACCTGGCGCCTTTCCTCCTTCGTCGTGAACTCCGGCAACAACATGATCTCCACCGCCTGCGTCGAGCTCCTCAACGCGGCAACGGGCAAGACGACCCGCGAGGTCGCGATGGGAACCGGACCGATCTACGCGGCCATCAAGGCCGTCGAGAAGCTCATCCGCCACCCCTTCTCGCTGGAGGACTACCAGCTCTCCGCCGTCACGGAGCACCGCGACGCCCTCGGCGAGGTACGCGTCGTCATCGCGGACGACTCCGGCAAGTACAGAGGGCGCGGCGTCTCGACCGACATCATCGAGGCCTCCATCCTCGCGTGCCTCTCCGGCATCAACGCCATGCTCGAAAGCGGCGGCGCCGCCCTCGGGACCGGCGCGGCATCCAGCGCGCAGCGGACCTTCGAGAACGACATGCTCGCCCCCCATTCGGGCGATGCGGTCGCCGGCAACTGACCCGTCCGGGAGACTGCGCCATGGACCACGACACGATGACAATGTCCCAGCGGATCCTCGCGCGGCATGCGGGTAAAGACCGCGTGGAGGCGGGCGAACTGGTCATGGCCAGGATCGACCTGGCCCTCGCCAACGACATCACCGCGCCTGTCGCGATCGACGCCTTCCACGCGCTGGGCGCCGAAGAAGTCTTCGACAAGGGGAAAGTCGCCCTGGTCCCCGACCACTTCGCACCGAACAAGGATCTCAAGGCCGCCGCCCAATGCGCGGCGATGCGGCGCTTCGCCCGTGAGAAGGGGGTCGCTAACTATTTCGAGGTCGGCCACGACTGCGGCATCGAGCACGCCCTCCTTCCCGAAAAGGGGCTCGTCCCCGCAGGGTCGCTCGTCGTCGGAGCCGACTCGCATACCTGCACCTACGGGGCGCTCAACGCCTTTTCGACAGGCGTCGGCTCGACGGACATCGCCTTCGCAATGGCGGAGGGCAGGGCTTGGTTCAAGGTTCCCTCCGCCCTTTTCGTGCGGCTTTCTGGCGACCTTCCGCCCCATGTTTCGGGCAAGGACGTGATCCTTCACCTCATCGGCCGGATCGGCGTCGACGGCGCGCGCTACAGGTCGCTCGAGTTCGGCGGCCCCGGCGTCGCGGCGCTGACGATGGACGACCGCTTCACGATCGCCAACATGGCCATCGAGGCGGGGGCGAAGAACGGCATCTTCCCCTTCGACGACGCGACGCGCGACTACCTCCGCGAAAGCGGCGCCGCCAGCGGCACGCCCACCGCACCCGGGGCCGACGCCGTCTACGACGAAACCGTCGAGATCGACCTTTCCGCCCTGCGGCCCCTCGTCGCCTTCCCCAGCCTGCCCTCCAACGTCCGCCCCGCCGCCGAAGCCGGCGCGGTCGCCATCGACCAGGTCGTGATCGGCTCCTGCACGAATGGCCGGCTCGGCGACCTCGCCGCCGCCGCCCGCATCCTGGCCGGGCGCAAGGTGGCGCAGACGCTCCGCTGCATCGTCATCCCCGCGACGCAGAAGATCTGGCTCGAGGCCGACCGACTGGGCTACCTGCGCACCTTTGTCGAGGCGGGATGCGTCGTTTCGCCCCCGACTTGCGGCCCGTGCCTCGGCGGCCACATGGGCATCCTCGCCGCCGGCGAACGCGCGCTTGCGACGACAAACCGCAACTTCACCGGCCGCATGGGGCATCCCACGAGCGAGGTCTACCTGGCCTCCCCGGCCGTCGCCGCCGCGACGGCGGTGGCGGGGCGCATCGTCTCCCCCGAGCAACTCTGAAACGCGCGGCCGCGCGCCCCGCCGACAAGACCCGAAAGGAAAACGAGATGGGCAAGGTCCACAAATACGGCGACAACGTCGACACCGACGCCATCATTCCCGCCCGCCATCTGACGACCGGCGACGGGGCCACGCTCGCCCGCCACTGCATGGAGGACATCGACCCGGCGTTTGCGGGGCGCGTCGAAAAGGGCGACATCATCGTGGCCGGGCGCAACTTCGGGTGCGGTTCGTCGCGCGAGCACGCGCCGCTGGCGATCAAGTGCGCCGGCGTCGCGGCCGTCGTGGCGGAATCCTTCGCGCGCATCTTCTACCGCAACGCCATCAACATCGGGCTGCCGATCTTCGAGTCCCCCGAGGCCGCGGAAGCCATCGCCAACGGCGATCTCGTCGAGGCCGACCCCGCCACGGGGGCGATCGCCGACAAAACAACTGGCCAGACCTTCCAGGCGCGTCCCTTCCCCGCCTTCATCCGTGAAATCATCGCCGCCGGCGGTCTCGTCGAATACGCCCGTCGCGAGCGGAAGGCGAAAGAGGTGAAGCCATGAAGACGCGCCGCATCCTCGTCCTGCCCGGCGACGGCATCGGCCCCGAAGTCTGCGCCGAAGCCGTCAAGGTTCTCATCGCCGTTCGCGAACGCTTCGGCCTCGACCTGGAAATCGATTTCGCGCCGATTGGCGGCAGCGCCTACGATCTGGCCGGGAATCCCCTTCCCCCGCAAACCGTCGAGGTCGCGAAGACGGCAGACGCCGTTCTGCTCGGTGCCGTCGGCGGACCGAAATGGGATGCCTTGCCACCGCCCCTCCGACCGGAAGCGGCCCTCCTCGGCATCCGCGCCGCCCTCGGGCTCTACTGCAACCTCCGTCCCGCCGTGCTGCGCCCCGCGCTGCGCGCCGCTTCGCCCCTGCGCCCGGAGAAGACCGCCGACGGGCTCGACATCCTCGTCGTCCGCGAACTCACCGGCGGCATCTACTTCGGCGAACACGGCCGCGCCCCCGACGGCAAGTCCGCCTGGGACGTCATGAAATACAGCGACTTCGAGGTCGCGCGCATCGCCCGCCGCGCCTTCGAGGCCGCGCGCGGTCGGCGCGGCGACGTCGTCTCCGTTGACAAGCGCAACGTGCTCGCGGCGTCGCGTCTCTGGCGCGAAGTGGTCGAGCGCGTCCACGCCGAGGAATTCGCCGACGTCGCGCTGCGCCATCTCTACGTGGACAACGCCGCAATGCAGCTCGTCTGCAATCCCGCGCAGTTCGACGTGATCCTCACCTCGAACCTCTTCGGCGACATCCTCTCCGACGAAGCCTCGGTGCTGACCGGCTCGCTCGGCATGCTGCCCAGCGCGTCGCTTGGGGACGGCGGGCGCGGCCTCTACGAGCCTATCCACGGCTCGGCGCCCGACATCGCCGGTCAGGGCGTGGCCAACCCGCTTGCGACGATCCTCTCCGCCGCCCTGCTGCTCCGCCACTCCCTCGGCGAAGACACTGCCGCCCGGGCCGTCGAAGACGCCGTCGAC
>JAEEGL016807746.1_pt1 | contig 16369 bp, 11 predicted proteins | sample 9134231 | NCBI WGS metagenome assembly JAEEGL01 (sample SAMN16246548, study PRJNA631951) | gut metagenome | biome: gut microbiome; feature: rumen; material: fiber-attached | host: Bos | place: Iran: Karaj | collected 2018-10
AGGGATTATAGCGAATAATAACAAATAAATAAGATAGAAAGATGAAGCGCACTTATCAACCTTCGAACAGAAAACGTAGAAACAAACACGGTTTCAGAGAGAGAATGTCGACGGCTAACGGCCGTAAGGTTTTGGCCCGCAGAAGAGCCAAAGGCAGAAAGAAACTTACCGTCTCTGACGAGTATTAATTCAGAGATTTGACATCGTCAATATCTGTAGCCGTTATATTTCTCATTTAAGGTAACGAAGGCGACCCCATTGGGGAATCGCCTTTTGTTGTTTTACACTGTCGCGAACTGCGTCCCTCAGTTCCGAACAAAACACCTTAATTGAACTGCGAGACGCAGTTCACGACAAGGAACAACGATAAATGATCTCCTCTCCCCTACGCGCCAACCGCATCCTGTTGCGTTGCTCGTCCGTAATCTCATAATATATCCTTTCCTCGGTCACAACGAAGCCCGCCTTGCGCAGCACCTCGGCATAGTCGCGGCCAAACTGCCGCACATGGTCATATTGTCCGAAGAGACGCTGACGCTCTTTCGGGTCAGTGACGCTCGGGTCCTCGAAGGTGTCGACATCGGGGTTGATGGGGACCAACAAGATGGCCCATCCACCAGGTTTCAGGATCCTCTTAATCTCCGAGAAAGCCTTGTTCGCGTCGCTAACATGCTCCAGCACATGGTTACAGATGACCACATCATAGGTGTCGCTCGGCTGGTCGATGGCCGTGACATCAAGGTGGAGGTCGGCGATGGGCGAATCGAGGTCGGCGGTGGTGTAGTCAAGGTTTTTCAAGGCACGGAAACGCTTCAGGAAAGGCTGCTCGGGTGCGAAATGCAAGACCTTCAAGGGTGCAGTGAAGAAGTTCGTCTTCTCCTTCAGATAGAGCCACAGCAGACGATGGCGCTCGAGCGACAAGCACTTGGGACACATGCGGTTATCAGTGGCTGTGCCATAGCCATAAGGCAAGAATTTGCGGAAATGGCCGCCACAGACGGGACATTCCACCTTATTACCCCAATAAAACGGTCGGATCAGCCAGCTGAAGAGATAGCTCATTCTGATGAGCCACTGGCGGGGAAAGATCTTGGTGAAAAGTGATATCAGCTTTTTCATTTCAATACATTCTTAATGGTGGTCGACATCCGCGACCAGGAATACTTCTGTTTTTCGACGGCGATGTTGGCGATAAACTCCGCTTCCCTATGGTTGGTGAAGAAATCGACGAGCGCATCAGCGATACTTTTCGGGTCGGGATTCACGGCATAGCCGACCTTCCCGTTGGGAACGATTTCGTCGAGACCGCCCACATTGGTCACCAGCATAGGCTTCTCAAAATGATAGGCCACCTGCGTGACACCACTTTGCGTGGCCGACTTGTAGGGCTGCACCACGATGTCGGCAGCGTTGAAATAATCCTTCACTTGTCCATCAGGCACGAACCTGTCATCAACGATAATCCGGTCTTGCAAGCCAAGCGACTGGATCTTTTCCATATAAGGAGCCTTGTCGTCATAAAACTCGCCAGCCACGATCAGTTTCAGCGGATACGCTGCCAGGCGTTCATCGGCGAAGGCTTCAATCAGCCAATCAAGGCCCTTGTAGGCACGTACCAAGCCGAAAAACAACAAGTAACGATAGCCCTTGTCGAGGCCGAGATGCTGCAAGGCCGTCTCGCGCGGCTCTCTCGGCCCATAGTGGTCGTAGATGGGATGTGGGGCCCATGCCTTGGGCTTCCTTTTCTTGTCAAGCCGAGCGACCTCGCCAACCACCGATTGCGAAAGCGCCACAAAGCCATCCATTGATTTCACGAAATAAGGTGTCAACAACTTGTCCATAAGCGAGCCCTCATGAGGCATCATATTATGAATCAAGGCTATGCGTTGTGCAGTTTTGATCCTACGAGCCATCATGCCATAGCAGGGCGCAAAAAACGACATCCAATAGGCGAACACCACCTTGTCGTAGTGCCCTTGGTTGATTTTTCTCCCCACCTTCAGCCAGTTGAAGGGATTCACAGAGTTGACGATCCTCTTGATATTCAAAGACTCGGGAGCCGAATCGGTGGAATATTGCGTCTTTCCTGGGAAGAGGAAATTGGGATACTGGAGCGTAAAAGTCCAGATCTCCACCTCATCACCTTCCTCCTGAAACTGGCGGGCCAGACGCTCGTTGAACGCCGCGATGCCGCCGCGATAGGGATAGGCCGTACCAACTATAAGAATCTTACTCATAAGCACTTACGCACATTCATCTGCATGGAGACGAAAGAGAAGACCGTCTCCAAAACGAGGCAAAGTTATTAAAAATAAGCAGACGGAGCGGGCAAAAAGCGAACTTTGTCGAAAGAAAACAAAATTGTTGTACTTTTGCAGTTTAAACCTAACCACTCACCGACATGAAAAGCGAGTTTTTCCAGAAACACGGCAAAACGATAGCCATCATCGGCTGCATCATCGCCTTTGCCGCCATCACCTTGATTTATTTCTCCCCCATCTTTGAAGGCAAACGCCTGCAGCAGCATGACATCGGCATGTACAAAGGCATGTCGAAAGAGATTGCCGACTACCGGGAGGCCACGGGCGAGACCACCCTTTGGACCAATTCGATGTTTGGCGGCATGCCTGCCTGGAATATCTCGGCACGACAGAACGCCAACCTCTTCAACGAGATTCACCCTGTACTCTCGTTGGGCTTGCCTAGTCCCATCGGCGCCGTGTTCATCGGCATGTTGGGCTTCTTCATCCTCATGTTGGTGCTCGACTGTAGCGTATGGTTGAGTTTCGTGGCAGCCCTAGCCTATGGCTTCTCTTCCTATATGTTCATCATCATCGGAGCGGGACACAACACCAAGGCCTTCGCCATCGCCTACATGGCTCCTGTGGTGGCCGGCGTGCTCCTGGCCTACAAAGGAAAATACTTATGGGGCTCGGTACTCACCGCCATAGCCCTTGCCCTTGAGGTAAAGTCAAACCACCTACAAATCACCTATTACCTGTTGTTGATGCTTGTCATCCTCATCATCGCCGAGTTCATCAGCGACATCAAAGACAAGAAATTGGGCCACTTCTTCAAGGCCTCGGCATGCCTGTTGGTGGCTGCGGTGATTGCCGTCATGACGAACTTCACTGTCCTATATGCCAACTACGACTACGGCAAAGAGACCACGCGTGGCAAACCCGTGTTGGCCAGCGAAAGCGACAACCAGACCAAGGGTCTCGACCGTGACTATATCACCCAGTGGAGCTACGGCAAGGGCGAGACCTGGAGCCTGATGATCCCCAATGTCAAAGGCGGCGCCACGGCTTACATCGGCAACCAGAACCCAGCCTTGGAGAAGGCTGACAGCCGCTACCGTTCCAACATCGCGCAAAGCAACGCCTATTGGGGCGACCAGCCCGGCACCAGCGGTCCCGTCTATGTGGGTGCCATCGTCGTATTCCTCTTCGTCTTGGGTGCCTTGACCGTGAAAGGCAAGCTGAAATGGGCCTTGCTCATCGCCACCTTGCTCTCCATCCTACTCAGCTGGGGCAAGAATTTCATGGGCTTCACCGACTTCTTCATCAACCATGTCCCCGGCTATAACAAGTTCCGCGCGGTGTCGATGACCTTGGTCATCGCCGAGGTGTGCATGCCGGTATTAGGCTTCTTGGGCTTGGCCGAGATTGTCAAAGACCCAGAAAGTTTCAAGAAAAACCTTCCCAAGTTCTTCATCGCCTTGGGTATCACTGCAGGTCTATGCCTCCTCTTCTATCTCTTGCCCAAGACCTTCTTCAACTTCTTCAGCCAGGACGAGGCTTCGCAGTTCGCCCAGCTGAAGTCGGGCAAAGACGGCGCCTTATACTCCGCCTTCGCCACCCAACTTGAGAACGTGCGCGTGGCCATCTTCCGCAAGGACGCCTTGCGCAGCCTGCTCTTCATCATCCTTGCCGCTGTGCCGATCTTCCTCTATGGCAAAGGCAAGCTGAAAGCCGTGCCCGCCATGGCCATCTTGGCTGTGTTGGTCTTTATCGACATGTTCCCCATCGACAAGCGCTACCTCAACAACGACAACTTCGTTGACAAGTCGAAGGCCGAGAAACCTTTTGTGGCCACGCCTGCCGACAAGTTCGTCTTGGATGACAAGAGTCCCGACTTCAGGGTCGTCGACCTGACAAAGAACGTCTTCAACGATGCCAGCTCGTCATATTTCCACAAGTCGATTGGTGGCTATTCGGGTGCCAAGTTACGCCGTTACCAAGATGTCATCACTGGCTATTTGGGCAAAGAGGTGCAGCAGTTCAGCAACATCTTCAAGAGCCTCAACACCGACGGTGACTTGGCCACAAGCATGGAAGGCCAGAAATGGGTCAACATGCTGAACACCAAATATATCATCTACAACGGCAACGAGCAGCCTCTTGTCAACCCCTGCGCCTACGGCAATGCCTGGATAGTCGACAATGTCAGTCTCGTTGAAAATCCCAATGCCGAGTTTGACGCCGTGGCCACCACCGATACGCGCCACACCGCCATCATCCACAAGGAATTTGAGGACATGGTGAAGGGCTATCATCCCACCGATAGCCTCGGCAGCATCACCCTGACAGACTACAAGCCCAACCAGCTGACCTATAACTTCAACGCTTCGGAAGACAAGCTTGTCGTCTTCTCCGAGATCTGGACCAGCAAAGGCTGGACCATGCACATCGACGGCGAGGAGAAGCCCATCCTGCGCGCCGACTACCTGTTGCGTGCCGCGATGGTGCCGGCCGGACAGCACGAAATCGTGATGCGCTACGAGCCTCATATCTGGAAAGTGGGTGGAGTGATCTCGTTGGTGAGTTCGCTGGTCATTTTGTTCAGTCTCGTAGGAGCCATCATTTTCACCTTGCGAAAGGGAAAAGCCCCCGTCAAAGAATGAGCCATGCTCTCCCTCATCATCTGCACATATAACCGCGACAAGTACCTTTACGGTGCGTTGCAACGCATCGCAGAGAACGGCTATCCCGTCGATGCTTATGAAATTGTTTTGGTCAACAACATGTCGACTGACAACACCGAGAGCGAATGCCAGCGTTTCCAAAACGACTATCCAGACATTGATTTCCGCTATTTCTTAGAGACTCAGCAGGGGCTATCTTTTGCCCGCAACCGGGGCATCCAAGAAAGCCGTGGCGACACTTTGGTTTTCTTGGACGATGATTCCTACATACAACCCAACTATCTCATCAACCTGCAGCATCAGCTGGAAGTCTGTCCCGACGCCGACGCTTTTGGAGGGAAAATCGATCCCGTCTTTGAATCGGGAGAAGCTCCGAAGTGGCTCTCCAAATGGAACTACTCATGGGTCTCCGCCATCGACATGGGCGACAATGTCTGCCAATTCAAGGGGAAGACCTTCCCTATCGGAGCCAACATGGGCATCAGCAAAGCCATGCTTTCGAGAATCGGAGTGTTCAACACAGAGTTGGGGCGCAGCAAAAAGAACCTGATGGGCGGCGAAGAGAAAGACCTCTTTGAGCGCATTAGACAGCAAGGAGGGAGCATTTATTACTTCCCCGATGTGGCAGTGCAGCATGTGATTCCGCCCTCTCGGACCACCATAGACTATGTGAAACGATTGGGAGAAGGCGTGGGCATGAGTGAAAGAATCAGGACGCTTAGTGTCTCAAAGTGGAAATACCTGAAGCGGTTGCTCTCCGAACTCGTCAAATGGGGCGGAACTATTGTGCTATGGGTCATTTCAGTATTCCAAGGGAAGTCCGCAAAAGGCCGATCCCTGGTTTTGTTCAGGCGCCATGTCACCAAAGGGTTGCTGAGACCCATCAAGGAATAAGAGCCTTAAAATAACCTGCCACTTTCTCCAAAGACCGATTCACATTGCCTGCCCAACTCTTGCGGACAAGAGTTTCTTTTTGCTTCTCATCCAATTCAAATCGGGGTTCCTTAAGTGCATCCAAGAGCCCTTCAAAATCAAACACCCTTTTTCCGACAACCATTTCATCAAACGGCCAGATAAAACTTCTCTCTCCGGTAAACTTATGGTAATCGAACAAATACAAAATCACCCCTTTCTTATCCATCAACAGATAATCATTGATTACTGAGGAATAATCGGTAATAAGCACATCGGTATAAGGCAAAATCGGATAAAGATCGGTCTTGGCCGAAAGTATTCTTACATGAGTAAGACGCAAATCATCAACTTCTTTGATTACTGTATTGGCATGCGGTTTAAAAATCATAAGCGACTGACTCTCTTGCATAGCCTTGTCAACGGCTTTCAAGTCAAAGTCTTTCCCCATAAAATCATAATTTGAGTCACGCCATGTAGGAAGATAGAAAAACACATGTTGATACCTACCAGACTTCAGTTCAGCAATCAGTTGTTGTGTCGTCTCTGGTTCATACTGTCTCACAAAGGCCATTCGTCTTTCTTCGGGCCAAGTCAAGATATCGTTGCGAGGATTTCCAAGTTCAAGACAGCAACTGATATCAATGCGAAAAGCCCGTGAAAACATCTCCGAATACATTGGCGAAGCAGAGAGCATATAATCAGGCCTTTTGAACGATTCGGGGTGGAAAAAACGTTCCTTTATGGTTTTCTTCACATATCGGTCGGCCAGTGGTCCCGAGTCTATGTCAAACTCAATCTTTTTCATAGGCAAACCGTGCCATAGATTGACGAGTGTGGCATTCCCTGACAAACAAAACATGATGTCAGACGAATATGCATTGAAGAACCAAAATTTCGATGTCAAAGCGAGCCAAGCGCCTTTCGGGCTAAGAATCCAAAATGCCTTCATGCCCTTGCTCCTCACCTCTTCCACGGTCATTTTGTTGGCGCTCAGCCAAGCAGCATCAACCTCGGGCAACTGAGTCGACACATGAATGAAAAAATACTTGGCGTTGCCGTCGAACCCTCCACGGAAACTACCAAAAGCCCATTTTTTCTTGTTCCTAGGGAACAGGAACGAGAAAGGGTAAATACAATAGCAAACCAAATAGGCCAGAAATCTCATCGGATCATCGTTTATCAACAAAAATGCTTAGGAACAATTCAGCACACCACAGCTGCCATTTTTGGTTTCCCGTCAGTTGGCTCATTGGAATATCGTGGCGAAACTCTTTTCTCCTAGGCCCTTCCCAATTCTTGAAAATAATATCCACGGGGCGCGGCATAGGTATCTTTGCAGGCACCTTTCGTTCTGGATATTTCATTCGATACAAATCCCTAACGAGATATTTCGATTCACCATTTCTAATACGCTGCAAATCTTTTGGCTCAGCCATAACCAAGTTTTCGTATGGATCAAAATAAGGCAATCCAGCCGCATTAAAAGCATTGTAATAGGAACTATAGCTTTCGTTTGTGCACAAATCATCCATAAAACCGAGGAAGTCAATTCCGTCCTTACCGATTCTATATTTTTCGAACGGCTCGTAAACATCAACAGGATGGGTTAGCACCAATTCCGGGTCCAAGGAGATATACCGTTGGACAAATTCATCAAATTTCCAATCTTTGCCCAACAGCTTGTCCATCCCACCAAAAACATAATCCGCTCCATCTCCAATAATCATCATTTCAACGCCATCGGCTTGCGCCTGTTTTGCCGCTTTATAGATCTGCGGTTCGATGGAATGCACCGGACCGCATTTTGCTTTCATGACAATAGGAGTAAAAGCTTTGTAGTCGTCAAAAGTAATATCGACTAGCACTTGATGAAGGCCATATTTCTCAGCATATTCTTTTGACCTCGCTATGTCTGCATCGAAAATCTCTGTCTCCGTAGAAACAAATGTATATGCTATGCTACCAGGTTTCATGTAGGAAGCCAACACAGCACTATCCATCCCTCCCGACAGGAGGATACCCATTTTTTTACACTCCCCATTCAGTCTATCAAAATCGCGCTGAATCTTTTCATCAATCTCTTTGGCCGTTTTCACTGCGACCTTCTTTTCATCAGGAATAGTCGGAAAATTTTTATGGCGCATTCCTTCGACATAGTCAACACCATCTTTGTAGGTGTATCTATATGCCATATAAGAGCTTAAACAAAAGTCAATGTCTATCATAAGCAGCCGATTATTATTTCAAATCCCTCAAGTCATGTTTGCGGACAGCATCCAAAGCCTCATTGATTTTGGTTGAGGAGATGCCTTTCGTATATGGGAAATAAACAATCTTGATACCTTCCTTGGCAAATTCCTCCTCATATTTCAACCATTTCTCCGTGCCATACCAGTCGTCGCCAACAAACAAGAACTTCGCTCCAAGTTTTTTACAAGCAGTAAGTTTGTCCATGTCATATTGGGGCACTGCCGCATCCACATATTTGCACGACCTAACTATCTCTATCCTATCCTCAAAAGGGATCATCGCCTGCTTGCCTTTATAGGCAACCAACTCATCGACTGTTACGCCGACTACTAAATAATCGCACATCCCTTTGGCATTCTTTAATAAATTCAAATGACCTATGTGGAAAAGGTCATAAACCCCTGTCGTATATCCTATGACCAATTGCTTTTGATTTTGCTGATCTCTAGATTGTTTTGAAATATCTTCCATAATATCGCTTATTTTGAAATGAGTTTTACATTGTGGATGTTTTTCATAATTTCCTCTTCTTCTGGAACTTGTCTCCAATTTCCATAGATATTAGTCAAGAATGCATCTCCATCGTGCGGAACTGGCAACTTCGCCATCTCAAAGGCAACTTCAGCAACAGGGAACACCTCTGATTCCCACATATAATGTTTGGCGAAACTCTGTCCGAGCCCATAATGCATTTCTCCTTTTTTCCTAAATACATTCAATGGCCATGTCAACGGAATCAAGCACTGGTAAACAAGCCATTGGAACTTTGTCACAGCTTCTCTAAGTTTGTCGTTTTTTATGAGATATGTGTAGTGAAGCAAAGCCACCCTTAATTTGGCACAGACAAAAGATCGAATGAAACTGTTATTGTCAATACAAAAGATATCTACCCCTACTCCCTTGTATTTGTAAAGTTTTCCACGCTCTGGCAAAGATCCCAACAAGTCGCCTTCTTTCTCACGGAATTTCGGGAATCCATTGACATAATTGAAATCAGAAAAACGATCGTGAAGTACATATTGTTCGGAATCCAATTTGTGTAAAATACCGATCAACTTTAGATAATCTTTCTTTGGAAGGGCTATATCCATGTCGTCGTCCCATGGAATAAAACCATGATGCCTAATGGCTCCTAATGCGCTGCCTCCTGTAAGAAAATAAGTCAAATGGTTTTCCTTACATATTCTATCCAAACACAAGACTTCTTGCAACATTTTCATTTGCAAGTCCCTTAAAGCAGAGCCTTCTGGAGCGTATTTCCGTTTCAATCCTTCTGTGTCAACCATACCTATTCTTTTCAAGTGCAAAAATAGTCAAATTTAGCATCCCAACACGTTTTTTCCCTATTTTTGCACTCCAATTCAAAACGATTTCCAAAATCATGAAAGAAGCTTTAGTCATCGGAGGAAGCAACGGCATAGGCTTGGCCATCACATTAGAGTTGCATAATCAAGGTTATCTAGTCCATGTCGTCGACAAATCACAGAATGACCAACTCGGTCAGTTGGAAAACATCCATTTCCAACAAGTCAACCTCCTGACCACAGATTTCTCCTTCCTTGAGGATCTCAAGAGCATCGACACGCTTGTCATCACCGCAGGATTTGGACGAATCGCGCCTTTCGAGGAGATTTTGGAACAAGAGATCCAGAACAACTTCCAGGTGAACAGCATCTCGGTGATGAAAGTCTTGCATTTCTATTTCCCCCGGATGAAACAAAAAGAGCCCTTCCGCTGTGCAGTGATGGGAAGCATCGCCGGACTCATCAGTTCGCCCCTGTTTGCCACGTATGGTGCCACGAAAGCGGCAGTCTGCAACGGCATCGAGAGCCTGAACATTGAATTGGAGATGGCCGGTACCGAAAACCGCATCCTGAACGTATCTCCTGGGTCCATCAAAGGCACCAAATTCAACGGCGGCACCAACGACCTCAGCCAGACCGAAGCCTTGGCACAAGCCATCATCCAGCGGATGGAACTGAAGCAGACTCTTTATATTCCACAATACGAAGAAGTCTTCAAAGGCGTCCTCGAACGTTATCATGACGAGCCGCGCAAATTCGGTTTGGACAGCTACCAATACAAGTTGTCGAGCGGTCGCACCAGCAGCAAACCGCAACTGAAGATAGGCTACCTGAGCGGCACTTTCGACTTGTTCCACGTCGGACACCTCAACCTGTTGCGCCGTGCCAAAGAATGTTGTGATTATCTCGTCGTTGGCATACACAAAGACGCCTCCCACAAAGGGAAAAGCACTTTCATCTCGTTTGAGGAGCGTTGCGAAATCGTCAAGAGCATAAAATATGTCGATAAAGTCATCCCCTCCGAAAAGGAAGACTGCGATGTGTATTTGAAAGGCATTGTCAAATACGACTATCTGTTTGTTGGCTCCGACTATAAAGGCACCGAGCGCTTCAACCGTTATGAGCGGATTTTTGCCGACAAAGACGTTGAAATCGTCTATTTTCCCTACACACAAGGCACCAGTAGCAGCCAACTGCGTGAGGCCTTGGCTGCAATCCAAAAATAAAAAAAGCTAAAAAGCGCTTCAACCGACACAAATATCGGATTTTTTGTCTACTTTTGGGGCATTATAATCCGTGAGTCGATGAAAAGCCTTGTTCAATTTGTCATTCTCCTGCTTTGGTCCTCTATTGCCTTTTCGCAGACGGTTCATATCGGCGACATCCTCTGCACCGATGGAAGCATTGTCAGCAGTGAGGCTTTTGCCGCCTCGGGCAGGACTGCAGAAGGCGTAGTGTTTTATGTGGATGCCACTGATTCGCATGGGTGGGTCGTCAGCCTCGACGACCAAAGCTCATCGATCAAATGGAGCAGTACCAACAATTACGGATACGACCTACCCAACCTGGATAACTATGCCAACGCCCGTGTCGCCTTGCACGACCTCAACGGACAGGAGAATACGGGTATCATCCGCAGCCACGGAAGCAGTTCCGACTTCCCTGCCGCTTGGGCGGTCGACTACGACAACGGCTGGTATCTGCCCAGTGCCGGACAGCTGCGTTACCTCTACTCTTGCGCTCCTGAAATCAGCACATCACTGCAAGTGGCAGGAGGGACTCCTCTTCCCTATCATGGCAGTTGTTATTGGTGGTCGTCGACCGAACACTCTGGTTACCACGCCTTCGACATGAATACAGGCGGGAGTATTGGCGATTATGTAAAGGACAACCATGTCAACTATCCACCCACTGGTGTAGGTGTGCGCCAAATCAAAGACTTCGCCATTCCCAACCCCGTGCATCCCACATATCATATCGGCGACCTCATCACCAACGACGACGGCAGCCAGGGCATCCTCTTTTACCTCACTCCCGACCAATCCGACGGCTGGATGGTGGCCTTGGAGGATGCTTCCACATCAGTGCCTTGGGGCAATGGCGATGTGCCTGGACTAGCCAACCAGACCTGCTCCACACCCTATGGCACTTTACTGGACGAAACTGATGGCTTCGCCAACACAGGCACCCTTCGAGGCCATCAAAATGGGTTGAGCACTGCTGCCAACACCGTGGACTACGAACATGGCTGGTACCTACCCACTGCAGGACAGTTGTCGAAACTCTTTGGTGCCTTGCCTTTCGTCGAAGACCCATTGCAGACACATGGCAGCACCTTGGCTCAAGCCGAGTATTGGTCGAGTTCAGAGGCCAACGCGAACGAAGCCTTCACTTTGAGTTGCGTCCCAAGTGCCAACATCAGAGCAGGCCATTTCGTCAAACGCGACAAGACATCGAACCAGCGAGTGCGCGCTGTGCGCAACTTGAGTTTCGTCGACCCACCCCTCCCCAATCCGACCTTACCCGACAACATCATTGAGAGCGACTGCAACCAGCCTTTGCCAGGCAACACATGGGATGCTCAACTTTTGGCTTCAAGTCCACAAAACGACATAGCCTCCTACTCCCCTATCCTTGCGGGCGACATAGACGGCAACGGTGTGGTTGATCTTGTAATATCCCATTATAACGGAAACAACTATCGGAGCAACACCCTCGACGTTTATAGCGGTATCGATCTCTCTCTGCAATACCGATTCAACATTCAAGATTCCATCTATCACTCCAATGGTCCCTACGCTTTGGGGAAATATCCAAAGCCCGATGGTAGTTTACAAGGAGCCATTTTTGTTCATGGTTACGACAAAAAAATCCGTTCCTACACCATCAACGGTACGCTGCTCAATGTATCAGATCGTGCCACTTCGTGCGACGGCATGGTATCGTTTGCCGACTTTAATGGCGACGGATACCCTGAGGTGTATACTGGCAGCGACGTCTTCGATGCAGCTACACTGAAATGGCTATGTTCAGGACCAGAAAACGGCACCAAAGGCCTCAGCTTCAGAGGCGCTGCCGTAGGTGTTGTCAATCACCACCGCTGCTATTTCACCATGTCTTTGGCCAGCAATGTGCTTGGTGACGAACGGCAGGAGCTAATCTGCGGCAACACCATCTACAATGTAAATATTGTCAGCCGCACAAACCCAGCCCTCAACTCTATCACGGTCAACAAAATTATCACTCCGCCAACTGGATTCTCGCAAGATGGCCATGTCAGCCTTGCCGACCTAGACCTAGATGGAGAATGCGATGTATTGGTTGTTCGCGACGACACAGACGACCACACACAAGGCAGGGCGTATTATTATGCCTACAGGCCATCCGATGGCCAGATCTTATTCCATAAGACAAACAATTGCCTATGCGAAGGTTATCCCCTCGTAGGTAACATCGATGATGACCCACATCCTGAAATCGTCTTCCTCGAAAAGCAAGAGTATCCGCCCATGTACATCTATTGCTGGCGTTACACAACAGAAGGTGGGCTCACGACAGTATGGCGTTATGAGCACAATGACACCTCAGGGCAAACAGGCATTACCTTGTTTGATTTTAACCAAGACAACATTATGGAAATTGTCTATCGTGACAGCGAAAACCTCCGTATCATCAACGGCAATAGCAATTCACCCCACAATGTATTCTCAAGAAGAATGGCTGCCGGTACTGGATGCGAGTACCCCATTGTTGCCGACATCAATGGAGACGGTTCCGCAGAAATAGTTGCAACAGGTTTGCTTGACCAGTATTCCAATCTCGCCGGCCATGGTGCAATTCATGTCTTCGGCAGTCCCGGCAACTGGTCGCCGGCCAGACCCGTATGGAACCAATACATGTACCATGTCACCAATGTGAACGAAGACCTCACCATCCCCACCTATTGCTTCGACAAGGCCACCGTCTTCACCGCCCACGACGGCACAGAGCGAAGGCCATACAACAACTTCCTGCAACAGGCCTATTACATCACGCCCGAAGGCGAACCTTATAACCCCGGTGGTTCCATCGAAATCGACATCGTCGGATCGGGTTGCAACAGCTACACCTTCCATGGCGTCACCTATGACGCAAACGGCCACTACGAACAACTCATCGAAACACCAGAAGGATGCGACACGCTCTACAACATCGAGGTGAACCTCGGACAAACGGTGACCCATGAGTTCTGGAAGAGGAGGTGTGAATCATACACTTGGAATGACACCACCTACACCGAGAGTGGTACCTACACACAAGAATTCGTCACGCCCGAAGGCTGCGACAGCATCGCCACCCTGCATCTCACCATCATCGGCACCCTCACCCACGAATGGGCAATTGAGGCATGCGACCACTACACATGGAATGGCGTCACCTATACCGAACCGGGCGACTATGTGCAAGAGTTCGAATCCTACGAGGGGTGCGACAGCATCGTCACCCTGCATTTCACCCTCTCCGAGCCTATTTATCACGAATGGTCGATAGAGGCCTGCGACCGATACAAGTGGAACGACATCACCTACACCGAACCCGGCGACTATGTGCAGGAATTCGTCACCTTGCAAGAGTGCGACAGCATCGTCACCCTTCATCTCGCCTTCACCCAAGCCATGGAGGTTGAGACCGATACCACGGCCTGCGGCAGTTTCTCTTGGGCTGGGCAACAATTCACGCAATCGGGCAACTACGACCACATGTTTGTGACCCCTGGCGGTTGCGACTCACTCGTCCACCTGCACCTCACCGTCGAGCCCTATCCCGAGGCCATCGGTGCTATCGAAGGGCCGACAGAGGTCTATGTGAGCACCGACCTCATCTTGGGCCAATACTTCTACTCCATCGAACCTGTCGGCTTTGCCGACCACTATGAATGGACATTGGAAAATGCCGAATGGCCGATGGACACCACAAACTTGAATTGCGCCTTATGGGTGACCACAGCGGGCGATGCCACCTTACGCGTCAAGGCCTGGAATGGCTGCGGCTATACCGAACGCGAGATCCTCATCCATGCAGGCTTCTTCGACCTCGACGAAATGGGCATCCGCGTTGCCCTTTATCCCAACCCTGCCCATGACAAGGTCTGCATCGAAGCCGAGGACATTAGACGCGTCAGGCTATATGATTTGCAAGGACAATGCCTGTTGGAGCAGACCTTCGAACGAAGCGATCGCATCGAAATTTCTTTGTCGGGTCTCGAATCCAAGCTCTATCTCATCGAGATACAAACGGACTACGGCATCGCCCGAAGGAAACTGAAAATCGAATAGTCATGAAGCTCCGACTTTCACATATCCTTATGGCCTTGATGCTAATGCCCGCTTGTCTTTTGGGCCAGACGGTCAAGATTGGCGACATCCTGTGTACTGACGGGAGTGTTTTGAGTTGCGAGGCGTTCCCAAGTTCAGGGAAGACAGCCATGGGGGTGGTCTTTTATGTGGACAACAATGGTCAGCAAGGCTGGGCCGTCAACCTGCACAACGATGCCGACGACATCAACTGGGTCAGCCCAGACCATTATTACGACGGATTCGACATCCCAGAACTGCCTAATCTGACCTATTCGAGAGACGACCTCTTTGACCTTGACGGTTACCAAAACACGGCCATCATCAGGAACACTTTTGGAGCAGATTGGTTTCCTGCCGCTTGGTCGGTAGATTTCGACAATGGATGGTATCTTCCTGCTGCCGGACAGTTGCGGTGGTTGATAGCTTACGTCAATGAAGTCAATGCCTCCATGGCTGTGGCCAACGGAGCACCCATGGCTCATGCTAATCCCAATTGGTATTGGTCCTCTACCGAACAGGATGCCATGCATGCCATTGTGGTTTCAGAAGGTGGAAGCACCGCCAACTACATGAAATGGAACTACTACAACACCTCGACCATCGGCGTAAGGAGCATCAGAAATTTCAGCATCGCAAAAAGAGACCGCCATCTCATCGGTGATGTGGTCATCACTGGAGGAGGGCAAAAAGGCATCGTCTATTATGTCTCGCCAGAAGACGACAGCTATTGGTTAGTGGCACTCAACGATCTACCTCAGAAATATGCATGGGGCAGCAACCAAGACCTTAACGAACTCCAAAACTACGAAAACGACTGGTACGAGTTGCATGGCGTGCATTGCGGCTATGATGCCACCCTGCAGATGCGTACCGCCCAAGCATCCAACCCGAATTATGCGGCCAACCATGTGAACTTTGACGATGGATGGCACATCCCTTCCGTCGGACAATTGTCTAAACTCTTTGCCGCCTTGCCCCACATCGAAGAGCAGTTGGTGGCCAACGGAGGAGCGTCGCCGTCTGGTGACTATTACTGGACGAGTACCGAGCGCAATGCACAGGAGGCTTGGACCGTCAACTTTGGTGGCAACCTTTATCAAGAAGGCGCCATCAGGAAAGAAGAAAAAGACGAACTCTTTTCCGTGAGACCCGTATGGAGCCAAAGTTGCGAAAACATTATCCTGCCCACCGTAGGAAGCATCACCGCACCTGAAGCCATCTGCGCCAACGAGAGCCTGACCCTACAAATCCCCGAGGTCGAGTTTGCCGACGCCCAAGGCTGGCAACTGTCTGCCACGGCCGACTTCACCGACCCCATCGCCTATGATGGCGAGCCTTTGGGAGCCGAATACAACGGATGGTTCTTGCGCTATTTTGTCACCAACGCTTTTGGAACCGTATATAGCAATACGGTCAGCGTTATCGTCTGGCCGACCTACGCCACCTCGTTCGAAGCCAGTGCTTGCGTCTCATACCAATGGAACGGCAACACTTATGACGAAACAGGCGACTACACTCTAAACCTCACCTCGACACACGGCTGCGACAGCATCGTCACACTCCACCTCACCATTAGCGACATCCTGACAACAGAGTTTGAGCGAACCCGATGCAACTCATACACATGGAATGGCATC
>JAEEGL011018159.1_pt1 | contig 16368 bp, 13 predicted proteins | sample 9134231 | NCBI WGS metagenome assembly JAEEGL01 (sample SAMN16246548, study PRJNA631951) | gut metagenome | biome: gut microbiome; feature: rumen; material: fiber-attached | host: Bos | place: Iran: Karaj | collected 2018-10
CAGATTGGTTAGCACTGACGGCTAAGTTTCCTGAATGTGCTAAGCGAAGCACCTGTACCTTAAGTACCTTAATTAGTATAAGTACGGATAAGTTTTCACCTACGGGGAAAACGACGCCTGCTTAAACCGTATATCTTAAGGATATTCTGGGTAACACTAGAAGCCCCACTTCTGTAAGTCGGGGAGGTTTCACATAAAGTTTCCGATTTGAAAAAAATAGCAAAATGTGCTATAATAAAGAAAAATATAAAAAGGAAAAATTATGTTTAAAAAAGAAGAGATTAAGAATTTTAATGAAAATAAAAGAATAGAAATTATTTGCAATTATATCTATAAAAGCGAATTTACTGTTTTTTACATTGAAGAACTTTGTAAAAATAATAAACAACTTAAAGAAGACCTTAGAATTTTTTATACAGAAATAGACAAAAAAGATATTGAAAATTTTAAAGAAATGAATATAGATATAAATACTTTTGATATTAAACATTTAGAAAATAATATATATCAAGTTTGGTTTCATGAAAGTGACGAAATGATAAAATTTTTAGAACTTTTAGATGAATATCCACTTGAATTTAAGATTTTAGACAAAAACTGCGATATTTTATATGATTATAAAAATATAATTTAAATTTAAAAGCCGCCAATACCAAGCGGCTTATATTTTTGTTTTTTATATTTTTAACTAAAAAAATAATATACATAAAAAATATTTTTAAAAAAATTCTTGCTTTTTTAAAATTTCCGTCATATTATTGTTAGAAAAGGGAAAAATAGAAAATTATATTTTTTGCAGGACCTATTACAGGATGTTCAAAATATAAGACAAAATCTTCTAATAAGATATTTGTCATCTAAATTTATCTTTAAAAATTCCCTTTATAAAAACTAAATATTTATATGTGAAAGGGGGATACTCTTATGTCACTAATGGCTAATTTATTTCTTGGACAATCAGGACTTCAAACTTCACATAATGCACTTAATACAACGGCACATAACCTGGCAAATGTTGATACAAAAGGATATACAAGACAACAAGTTTCACAAGGAACTCGTGCTTATCAGACACTTGAAGCAAAGAATAATACAATTGGACCAAAACAAATTGGAACAGGTGTTGCGTATAATAATTGTAAACAGGTTAGAAGTGAATTCTTAGATTCTTCTTATAGACGTGAACAAGGAAGAATGGAATTTTATAACGTAACTAAAAAATGCATTGAAGAAATCGAAGACCAATTTCAAGAACTTAATGGTACACAATTTGCACAGTCAATGAATAATTTGTGGGAAGCAGTTCAGGAACTTTCAAAAGACCCAACTAGTGCAACCACACAAGGACTTCTTATTACAAGGGCTGATGAATTTATAAATAGGGCAAAAAGCGTGTATGAAGGATTAAAAGATTATCAAAAAAATATGGACGCAACTGTTGCTGATATGGTTAAAAAAATAAATAATATCGGCGATAATCTTTTAAATCTAAATATGGAAATAGTAAATATTGAATCTGGTAAGGTTGAAAAAGCAAATGATTTACGCGACGCCCGTAATAAACTTCTTGATGAACTTGGAACATATGGAAAAATTGATTATATGGAAGATAATTTTGGAAATGTACAAGTTATGTTTGAAGGTTCGTATTTTGTAACTAGCGACCATGTTAATCATATGGGTGTTGATACTAAACTTTCTAGTAGCGTTGGATTTGCAGTGCCTTATTGGGAATACGGCGCTAAAAGCCATATAGATGAAAGAGGTAAAAAGATAATTGATTCAATAGAAGGCGCACAAGTGTTTGATTTAACACAAACAATTGCAACTTCTATAAATACAGATATAGGGAAGTTAAAATCAACACTTTTAGCACGTGGTGACCACTACGGAAATTATCATGATATTACAGAAAATACTGATTTTTATAATAAGAATATTTCAAAATCAACTATTATGAATATTCAAGCAGAATTTGACCAGATGGTTAAAAATGTACAGGAAGCAATAAATGATGTAATGAAAAACGCAAAAAGTAATCCTGCTGTAATAAACGGAACTGGAAATACAGAAGATTATGTGCTTTTTAAACAGGCAAATACTGCCGATAAACTTATCTACGATATTCCAGGTAAAAAGGCAGGAACAGTTTATACAGGTCTTTCTATTACAAACAGTATTGTAAATCCCGCTTTAAAAGAAAATCCAACACTTTTTACTTTTAAGTGTCTTGATGGAAGCGAAGATATAGATGCAATGGAAAAATTAAAACAGGCTTTCACAGCAACTAATTATACACTTAATCCAAGTGTATCTACAAAAGAAAATTTTACAACGTATTATAATAGTCTTGTTTCACAAATAGCAAATACTGGTGATGTAGTTAATAGTATAACAATTTCACAAGAATATACAGTTGGTGCAGTAAATAGTGCACGCGAACAAGTAGTTGGTGTTAGTAGTGATGAAGAACTTGGATATATGATTCAGTTTCAAAATGCTTATAATGCATCTAGTAGATACATAAATACAGTAAGTGAAATGCTTGAACACCTTGTAACAACACTTGGTTCTTAAGAAAGGTAGGTGATTTATATGTCATCAACATTTTTCGGACTTAATATAGCAAGTAGTGGTCTTAGAAGTGCAAATGCAGCGCTTAATACAACCGCTAATAATATTTCAAATGTAAATACAAAAGGTTATTCAAGACAAGAAGTTAAACAAGAAGCAAGCGATAGCCTTCGTGTATTTGAAAGATATGGATGTGCTGGTGCTGGTGTCGATACACTTGCAATAGAAAGGATAAGGGATGATTTTTATGATAATAAATATAGAAACAATAAAAGCCTTTATGGGTGCGAAAATCAGAAAAATTATTACAATAAACTTCTTGAACAGTATCTTGACGATGATGGGGCTACTGGGTTTAATACTTTATTTACTAAGATGAAGGTATCACTTGAAGATATTAAAAATACTGGAAGTAGCGACAGTAAAACAGTATTTGTATCACAAGTAAAAAATTTAACAGAATATTTTAATAATGCATTTGAAAAAATGTCAGACGTACAAAAAGATGTCAATGCAGAAATTAAACTTAGTGCTGATAGAATAAATTCTATTTCACAAGAAATAGCAAGTATTAATAAACAAATTAATACTATCGAAATGACAGGCGCTACTGCAAATGAACTTAGAGATAAACGTGATAATTTAATAGATGATTTATCTGAAATAGTAAAAGTAGAAACTAACGAAAGTCCTATAATAGATGAAAGTAATCCAAATAGATATACAGGTGCTACAAGATATCAAGTTTGGATAGCAGGAAGCGTTCCACTCGTTGATACATATGAATATAAACAAATGATATGTGTTGGAAGAAGCGCCGATGAAAAAGTTAACGAAAATGACGCCGATGGACTTTTTGATATAAAAATTGCAGGAAGTAATTACAAAGAAGGCGACGCCATTAAAGAACTTGCTGATTTTGACATTTCTTCAAAAACTATTGGTGGAAGACTTCAAGGTTTATTTGAAACAAGAGACGGAAATAATGGTAAATATTTTTATGGAAAATCTTTTGATGTAAAACAGACTAGTCCAGTTTCTGTAAAAGTGAAATGTGAAAATAATGAATTTAATGATATAAATAAAAATACACTTCCTGAAAGTGGAAAGATAAAAATTGGCGATAAATATTATTCTTATGAAAGTTTTGAATTTGACGGAAAAGATACATTTACCTTTACAATGAAAGATGATATTACGAGTATTCCAGATAATAATGCAAATGTTCAAGTTGGATTTGCACAAAACTACCAAGGTATTCCTTATTATATGCAGCAAATGAACGAATGGATAAGAGGATTTTGTAAAAGTGCAAATGAAATATTTGAAACAGGTTTTAACAGCAAAGGTCTTGAAGGACAGTTTCTTTTAACTGGAAAACTGGATAATAGTAATAGTCAGTATTCATACGAAGATTTTACAACAAATAGTGAAAATACTGGATATAAAAAGATAAATGCTAAAAACTTTAGCGTCAATGAAAAACTACTTGAAAATAGCGACCTTCTTGCAACAAAGACAGATATAACAGAAGGCGAAAGCCAATTTGAAAACATAAAAAGATTTAGTGATATGCTTGAAAATAAACAAATTTTTAGAGGCGCAAATAGCGGTGAATTTTTAAGTAAGATTTTATCAGATGTAGCGCTTAATACAAGTAATAGTACAACGCTTGAAAATACATATAACACGCTTAGCAATGTAATAGAAAATCAAAGACTTTCACAATCTGGTGTTGATGAAGATGAAGAAGCAGCAAATCTTGTTAAATATCAAAACGCTTATGCACTTAATTCAAAAATGATTCAGACTTTTAGCGAAATATATGACAGGCTTATTCTTCAAACAGGTGTTTAATTAAAAGGGGGATAAAGATATGCGTATAACAAATAAAATTATGCAAAACAATTCACTTTACAATATTAATAATAATAAGGTGATGGAAGACAAACTAAATACCCAAACTTCTACTGGTAAAAAGATAAATAGACCAAGTGATGACCCTGTTATTGCAATACGTGCACTTAGACTTAGAAGTAACGTAGCACAACTTAATCAATATTATGAAAAGAATGTAAAAGATGCTAGAAGTTTTCTTGAAGTTAGTGGTGATGCACTTGATACAACGACTGCTGTTCTTACTGACCTTGTTAAGCAGGCTACTAAGGGTGCTAATAAAGATTTAACACTTGATGATTTAGATACTATTATTACCCAAATGGAAGCACTTAGTGATGAATTTTATTCAACAGGAAATAGTGATTTTGCTGGTAGATATGTATTTACTGGTTTTAGAACAGATACGCCGCTTAGTTTTGATAAAACTACAAGTAAAAACTATAAAAATATAGAAGATACATTTAATAGCACAAATATTGATACTTCTTTTAGAATGGTAGGAAGTAGCACGGAAGGTGCTGGTCAAGAAGAAATTAAGGATATGTCCGTATCTAGACTTAGACTTTCCTATGAAACTTTAAATTATAAAGAAGGTGATGGAAAAACTGCAAGTATTTCTTTTAAAGAAGCAATGACACAACCTGCTACAAGTACTGTTATTGAAAAGGAAAATGTTATTAAGCTTAATTTTAAAACAGAAATGGGCGAAAAAAGTGTGTTTATTCCAACTAGCATGGGCGATGAAACGTATAATGTAGTTAGCGAAGGATATTCTTATGAAATTTCTAAGAATGCTTCTGGAAATTTTATCATAAACGGAAGTAGCGATAATGGAAATATAAAAATAGAAACTGATGAAAAAGGACACCTTATAAATACAAGTGGCATTCTTGCAGCAGAAACTTCACTTGAAAGTGTTCAAAAAACAAGTGTTACTTATACAGACCAAAGCGGCAAAAAAGAAGTAAAAGTGCCTATGCTGTTTAATATCGGTCAGACTATGGAAATAAATATAGGTTTTAAAGGTGATAGCTTTAAAGCAACAGTTAATTCTGACGGTACAATACGCTTAGAAGATAACCTCGGAACAGATGGTGATATTTTAAAGAAAAGTGTTGTAAATCTTTCAACTAATGGAAGTGTATATAATAGTTATGTAGAAAATACAATAGAAATTAAAAATATTCTTTATTCTACAAGTAGCGACATGGATATAGATAACGCTTATAAAAATTTAAATAATGGAAACGAAAACATATATTTAAATGCTGGAAGCGGCGAAATACTTTTAAGCGAAAAATATAGTAAAATTTTTTCGAATCTTAAAGATATAACAAATACAGATACAATAAGTGTAATCTATGACAAAAATGAATGGAAAAAGGGTGATATAGTTCCTGAAAATCTGTTTTCTTGTGAACTTGAAAATTCTGATAGAACTATTCTTTATAATAAAGGAATAGCACCAAAAGATTTGCTTATAGATGTTGGATTTAATCAGAATGTTAAAATTAATACAACAGCAGATGAAATTTTTACATCAAACGTAGGAAGGGATGTTGAAGATTTAAAAAGTAAACTGTCTAATTTAAAGACAGTTGCTGATAAAATTAAAGTTTTAAAAGAAAATGGTGAAGACACAGAAGCAATGCAAAAGACTTATGATTTTCTTCGTGACGATATTCAAAAAGAATTTGAAAAGAAAATTACTTCTATGCAAAATACTTTAAATAAAGCAAATATAGCAGTAACTGATAATGGAACACGTTCTAAAAGACTTGATATGATTGAAGAAAGACTTGCCAATCAAACTCTTACGTTTAAAGAACTTCAATCTGATAATGAAGATATAGATTTAGCAGAAACAGTAACACAACTTACCAGTGCGCAGCTTGCATATGAAGCATCGCTTATGGCGACAGGTAAAATTAGCCAATCTAGTCTTATTAACTTTATTTGAAAACAAAAAAGCGCCTTTAAAAGGCGCCTTAAAACCGCTATGCAAGACGGAAACAGTAAGTGTTTTTTCCTGTAAAAATACAGGTTAAAACATCCATAGCAGTGGATGAAACTTTAGAAGTTTTTTAAAAAATATTACGTTATAAATATTATTTTTCTGGCTTTTAAAAGCAAGAAAAAAGCGCCTTAGAAGGCGCTTAAAATTTTATTTTTTCTTCCAATAGTTTGCATTCCACTGACTATCATTAAAAATTTTGTCGCGAACTGCATTACTATGTTCTGAAACTATGTCACTGACAATACCTAGTGCGCTTTTATGCACGATTATGTAAAACAGCAGGAAAAATATGGTTAGGACCATATTGGCGATAATTAAAGTCGGTGTTTTAAAAATCGCCCCTATTACTAAAAGTGCGAAAAGCATACTAGTAATAGTATAAACAACAGTTTTATTTTTAAATACATTCTCTGTCAAGAATGATTTTAAGTTGGGGTTTTGTATAAAATTTTTTCTCCCTTTTATGCGAACGTCTTAATTGTATTAGAATACAAATAAGGCACCCGACGGAAAACAGCGCTTATTTGCATTTTAGTATGCATAAGCGCTTTTTTATGTTTTTTTATTTAAAAAATCTTCATTAATTTTTCAAAGTTAAAACTTTAAAAAAAATATGATAAGTTGTAAAATATTAAAATTTTAAATGTTATTTTAAAAAAATTCTTACTTTTTTCAAATTTCAGTCATATTATAGATAAGTAAGAACGGAAAGGGGGATTATGATTAACGTTTTAAACATGGATTTCCTTTCAAATGTTCAAACAAATGCAAAAGAAATTCAAAAAGCATCACCAAAAAATATAGAAGACAAGACATCTTTTAAAGATATGTTTTCAAAAATTACGGAAAATAAGGAAAACATTTCCTTAGAAGAAGATGAAAGCATAAAAGAATATGATTTAGAAGGTGATGAAAAAGAACTTAAAAGAAAAATTGAAGCATTTGGAATGGAAATAGTAGTGCAGATTGCAGATATCTTTAAAATTCCAGTTGAAGATGTTCAAAGCAAAATGCAAGAACTTAATTTAAAAGATATTAATCTACTTGACGAAAACACATTAAATGATGTAATATCTTTTATAGCGGGAAAAGAAAATATAGAAATTAATTCAGACGATTATAATTTAATGCAGGACCTATTGCAGGATGTAAAAACTATAAAGGAAGAACTTGTACGTGAGTTCGACCTGTCTGATGAAAATTTCCCACTTGATTTAGAAAAATTAAATATAGATGATAAAAAGGAAAATGTAGTGGATAACTCTAATATAAATAAAAATCCTTTTGAATTTGTCTATATACAAAAAAATGTAAACTTTAATAAAACAAATGGCGAAATGAATATTTCTAACACACAAAATACTTTTCCACAAGAAAAACTGAATATAGAAACAAATGATTTTGAAGAAGAAAACAAGGAAAGCGATACAAACCTTTTTTCAGAAAATGTTTTTCAAATAACGCCAAAGGAAAATCTTAACACACAAACTATAACAGTAGAAAAATTTGAAGATATTTTAAAAGAAAAAACTGGAATGGATACAAAAGAAATTATTCAGCAGATAACAGAAAAAATTACAGTTGAAAAAACAAATGAAAAATCTTCAATCGAATTTGAACTTCATCCAGCAAGTCTTGGACATGTAAGTGTAATACTTACAAGTACGAAAGAAGGAATTGATGCTAAATTTATAACACAAACAGAAGTTGTAAAAGAAGTAATGAATGTTCAAATGAATATGTTACTTGAAAAGTTTGAAATGCAAAATATAAAAGTAAATACAATAGAAGTTCTTACTAATAGTCAAACATTTGACAGCGCAATGGAAGGTGAAAAAGAAAATAAACAAGGTCAAGAAAAGAAAAAAGATAAACAAAGACATATAAATCTTGACAGTGACACTTTTGAAAACGACGAACAGGATATAATAATTGACATGATGCTTCGAAATGGAAATGCGATAAACATCGATGCATAAGAAAGGCGGTTAATATGAGTGATATAAATAATGTAAGCGCCATAATAAAAAATGGTCAGGTAGAAAATACTTCCAGTACCAAAAAAGATACAGCACCGAAGGGATATGATAAAGATTCATTTTTAAAGATACTTGTAGCACAAATGAAATATCAAAATCCCATGCAACCTGAATCGAACACAGAATATATTTCACAATATGCAACATTTAGTCAGGTAGAACAATTAAGTAACATGGCAAATGCAATGGTAATGTCAAGGGCTAGCGAAATGGTTGGAAAGACAGTTGTTATAACACAAAAAAATGCAGATACTGGTGTATCTACCACAGTTCAAGGAAAAGTTGATTTTGTTACATATAATGAAAATAAAGCATATGTAAGTGTAAACGGTCAAAATTATTTGGTAGATGATGTTACGGAAGTACTTGACGAAGATTATGTGAATGGAATTGATAGAAAAAATGATTTCTTAGATACTATTGATTCACTTCCAACACTTGAGGAAATTGATTTAGATTATGAAACACTTATAAATGAAATGTATAAGTATTATACAACTGAAATGCCACAAGAACAAAAGAATAGCATTTCAAGTGAAGTAACAATGAAATTTTTACAATATGTAAACAGAATTGATGATTTGAACGGCGATATATACAGAACGCTTTAAAGGAGTAAACTATGAATAGCAATTTTACATCTATCGAACAAATGAGAATGCAAATAGGCGTAAATAATACGCCTAGTATAAACAATCCAAAAAAAGTTGAAAAGCCTATTCCAACTGGTGAAAACAGCTTTTCATCGATTCTTGAAAAAGTACAAGGCGGCGATGGATTAAAATTTTCAAAACATGCAAATAATAGACTTATAGATAGAAACATTAATCTTGATAGTATGCAGATGGAAAGGCTTGAAAAAGCGCGTGAACTATCAAATAGTAAAGGAATAAAAAACAGTCTTGTACTTCTTGATAAATTTGCTTTTATAATGAATGTGCCAAGTAGCACAGTTATAACAGCAATGGATAGCGAAGAAACAAAAGAAAATGCATTTACAAATATTGACGGTGCAGTGATTGTATGATTGGACCTATTATAAGGAAATCTTAATCTTTTATTTAATATAAAAGATTCTTCACAGCCGTCCTACAATTAAAGGGGGACAAATATTATGATGAGATCACTTTACAGCGGCGTCGCTGGACTTCGTACACACCAAACAAAAATGGACGTTATCGGTAACAATATCGCAAACGTAAATACAACTTCATATAAATCACAATCAATAGTTTTTTCAGATTTAATGTATCAGACCACACAAACAGCATCTGGCGCTACACAAACAAAAGGTGGCGTTAATGCTAGACAGATTGGTCTTGGTGTTAGAAGTGGTGCTATCAACACAGCAATTACTGCACAAGGCGCTTCACAGACAACAAATAATCCATTCGATATTATGATTACTGGCGAAAGCTTTTTTGTAGTTAACAATGGTGATAAAAATCTTTATACAAGGGATGGTTCATTTTATATTGATGGCGCTGGTAACCTTGCTATGCAGTCAAATGGATATTTAGTACAAGGATGGGCATCAACAGAAGACCCTAAGACTGGTGAAATTAGTATTAACAGAAATGGTGGACTTTCAAGTCTTCAAATCATGTCCGCTGCTAATAACACATATTCACCAGCATCAACAACTTCTTCACTGTTTTCTGGAAATATAGATGATAGGGATAGCAATGTTGTATCTGATAATGGTAAAACCGTTACACTTGAAATTTACGATAATAAAGGATATCTTTACACAGCAAAATTTACGCTTAAAGATACAGGCGAAGATCATAAATTTGCTTTAACACTTACTGATATTATTAATTCAGATGGTAAAAGTATAAATAAGGTACTTGATGATGGAACTATGGTACTTGACCATGTAACTTTTGGTGAAGTTAAGACACAGGACCCGAAAGAATGTGATGATACTTTTGAAGTTGCAATTGATGCTACTACTGGTAGCGCCTCAATTAATCTTCTTGCAGGTGCAAAAGCATATGAAAGCGTTCCACTTTCAGGTACACTTTCTGATTTAATGGAATCAAGCAAAAGTAGTTATGCAGGTGTTTTAAAAACCGCATATGGAATTTCTGATAACGATGTTGACGCGGCAGAATTTGATAAAACAGCAGATTATGTAATAGACTCTGTTACTGGACAACTTACAATTAATTATACAGCAACAGATTACCAAGGAAGCAGAAATAGTAGTTATAATTATACAACTTCTGTAAATTCAAATTATTATATAGATGATACAACAGGAAAAGGATATAAAGTTCCTGGAATCTTAACAAATCAGACTTTTGCAAAACTTACTACTTACGAAAAAGAAACTTTTAGTAATGTTTTTGGTGCTACAATAGATGAAAATCATACTTATTCATTTAATGGCACAAATCTTATAACTAAAAAGATAAGCGCGCTTCCAGAAAAAGAAAATGCAACAGGTATAAACGTAGCAGAACTTAAAGGATATGCACCAGACTTTGGTGATGATTTTAATACTTTCTTAAACAACTATGCAGACACAGATAATCTTTACTATACTTTTAATGGAGAAACAATAAATATTTATGAAGAAAGTGCTACAACATCTTACAAAGAAGAGACAACTTTTGCAGCACTTCCAACAGTAAAGCAAAGTGATAGTAGTGCTTATGCATATACAGAATCTACTTCTTATCAGGCAATTTCAGACCTTTCAAGCATTTTAGAAGCAGATGATTTAAATAATCTTGGTGATTTAAGTGGTTATGAATACTTTAAAATTACACAAGAAAGTGGAACATTTGGAATTATTTTCTATACAACAGTTCAAAATGTTCAGCCAAGTTCAATATCTGCTTTTTCTGGAACTACAAAACAAGAAACATTTAATGCAAATCTTGATAAAACTGATATGCAAGAACTTACAACAGCATTTACAAATGCACAAAGCGGATTTGATTATGTTCTTAAAAATGAAGCAGTTGTTAGTGATTATTCAAAAGATATGCTTAAAGACGTATTTGGAATGACAGATGCACAGATAAGTGAATATGCTAATGATAATGTATCATTTAATTCAAATGGTAGCGTTATAACAGTTTCAAGAAAAGAAGCAACATTTAAAGATACTGACCTTTCAAAAGTATCAGCAAATTATGACAGCACTACAAATACAATTTATTATACAACAACAGCAAAACAGACAAAGACAGTTATAACACGTGAAAAACGTGAAGGAAATATTTCTGACCTTCTTACAACAGCATCAGGAAATTTAAAAGGCGTACTAAATGATGTATATGGAATTAGTGACGCGCAGGCACGTGCTTATGGACTTGATGGAACATACAAGATTGATGATAATGGCGATATAATTCTTTCAACAGGAAAGCATAGTATTAATCTTGATTTTGACCCAGCAACTGGTGGACTTATTTCAGCAAATGATGTTGGAAGCGGTTTTGTAGATATGCTTTTTGACCAATCTGTTGAAAGCCTTGAAGCATTTGGACATCAGTCAGGACCAAATGATACATCAGGAAAGACTGCTGGAAGTTTGAATATTGATTTTAGTACAGTATCAAATTATAATACAAACGGTTCATCTACTATTAAAGCAGTTAAAGGCGATAGCAAATCACTTAATACAGGACGTGCTGTCGGCGAAATGAACGGCGTATCAATTAGTAACGACGGTCAGATTTATGCTACATATAGCAATGGTCAGACAAAACTTCTTGGTCAGATAGCAAGTGCTGAATTTGCAAATGCTTCTGGTCTTTCAAAAGAAGGTGACAATCTTTATAATGCTACACTTAATTCAGGTGAAGCAACTATTCAGGATATTACAACTGATGGTGGATATATGAGTACAGGTGTTCTTGAAATGTCAAATGTTGACCTTTCAAGGGAATTTACAGAAATGATTACAACACAGCGTGGTTTCCAGGCAAATAGCCGTATCATTACAGTATCAGATACACTTCTTGAAGAACTTGCAAACCTTAAACGTTAATTTTTGATAAGATGCTTTTTATAGAGCTTTCTTATAAACTTACAATCCTACTAGACACCCTATTAAAAAGAAGTCTTTAAAAATTTAAGGCTTCTTTTATTTTTTTTAAAAAACATGTGTTATAAAATTAACAAGCAAAATTGATTTTTGCGGACTTACAGATAAATACTAGATTTTTAGAAAAAACAAAGCCCATCCTTTCAAGAAGACTGGGAAAGTTCCCTTAGTGAAGAAAGCGCAAAACATGTATTTTTTAATTATGGCATTTAATTTGCGAAAAACAAAAAACCTGGTCTTTGAAAACCAGGTTAGTGCCATGCCAATCGTTTGAAGGCACGCGGTATGAAAAAAGATATAAACACCTGTTGCAGCAGGTGACCCCTATTAGGGTTTTACACTGACATTACAAAGATAGTATAACATATATGTGCATTAAAAACAAGAAAAAAGCAGAAACATTTCTGTTTCTGCTTAAACTAATTAGTTTTTGTTATAAAGATTGTTTTTCAAGATGTATTCAGTCTTTACAAAGTTTATTTTGGTTTTTTCTTCATCATTATATTCATTAATTTCTTTTATATTCTTTTGTATTTTTTCTTTTATAGCTATGTAGCATACAGTAATTAGAATTACTGTTAAATGAAAAAATATGCCAAATATATTAGCATTAACTTCATTAACGATAAGCATTACCCAACAAAATGCAAGAATGAACACTGTAATGTCAGTGTAATCATTAAAACTTTCTGCAAGAAATTCTATGATTTTCTTGAATTCTTTTTTCATATTTTCCGCGCCCCCTTGTCGCTCGCCCCCAAATTTTTTGTTAGTACAAAAAAACTGACAGAGCTAGCTTGGTTAAAGGCACTTGAAGGACCTAGCTCTGTCATTGTACATAGTTACTACTATTGCAATGATAAAGCAAGGTCTTAAAGATAAATCTCCAAAACGTCTGCTTAATCAATTATAATATTATAGACGATTAGATATGATAACTTTGTTGTAGATGTAATTTTGCGTATCTTGTGACTTAATCATAGCAAGTTCGCGCCAAGTGTCTGGGCATATTTTCTTTCGCCTTTCCAAATCATAGGGTCATTAAGTAAGATAAGCGTTGCATTTTTATCAAAGTTTTAGAAAATTATTATATCTATTTAAAAAACATATTGTTTATAGTTAAAATTTTATGATAAAAGGAGAAGAAAGGATGAAAGTAATATTTTCACAAGAAGGCGTTAAAAATGAAATTTTAAATGTCTTATTTTTCAATCACACAGGAAATATTCTATCAGTCAAGTATTTTGATGGTAGCAATGAAAAGTTTCTAAATGTAAATCATATTTTGGAAATTTCAGACGAAAATGGAAAAATGTCTGTATGGTACTATGTAAAGGACTGCAACGGGAATATAGGTACAAGTAATACGGTTTCATTTGTTAAGTGCGACATAGACAGTAACACGCTTGCTGTTAACTATGCTAACGGCGAAATAGAAACAACAAAGGACCTTGACTATATTTCAAATGCTTATGATAGTAATTTTAAATCAAAGGACCACGAAATACTACTTTAATTAAGATTTTAATAAGAAGCAAAATGCTTCTTCTTTTTTTATTGTAAAAAAAAAGAACAAAACTAGAAAAATTCTAATTTTGTTCTTATGTGTTAAAACTTTTAAATTTTTACCGTTACAGAAGTTTCTCCGCATTTTGCGATTAAATTTAAAATTATTGGGGTTTGTTCTTTTGTAAGCGATTCTTTTTTAACGGCAAAATATTCAAGGTCGATATTAAAAAGTGAACGAAGATGAAGTGCGTTTATATCTTTTGCACCAAATTCACCTTTTAAAACATAGGCAATCCAACCTTCTGGACCAAGTTCTCTACAAATGACCTTGCATGTAGGTTCTTTTTCTTTCTTTGTCATTTTAAAATCTCCTTTCTACTTTTATATATTAATAGTATGAATTATATTTTAAATGCTTAATTTTAAGGATACTTTATCAATCATATTAGTATATATAAGAAGGAAAGTTGAAAGGAGAAAAATATGAAGTATTATTTCGGAAAATGGTCTAGTAACTGGGCAGATGAAATGTCAGTTGACGCTTTTAAGATTTTAACAGAAGAAGAATATGAAAAATTTCAATATTCAGCAAAAATTCTTGAAAAATATGAAGATGTCTTTTTTGAAGAAGAATTTACTGTTTCAATTGGAACTAATGAAGAAATTGAATATGAAGACGCTGAACAATTTCTTAGATGTTTTAATATTAAGCAAATAAGCGAAGATGAATATAAGGTTTTAAGAAAATACGGACTTTCAAAAACGGAATTTGCTTATTCATCTTTTGAATGGTTTATTTCTGGCGAGTTTTTAACAGGCGCTTGGGATAGACTTGATGATGAATTTTTCGAAAGGGTTGATAAAAATGACCTTGTTGGTCATTATAATTTTGATTTTTAAGCAAAAAAAAGTGCAGAAATTCTGCACTTTTTCTTTTTATAACTTTTATATATATTTTCTTACGTTAAAAACAAATCATTTTTATATTTTTCATAAATTTGCCAATGGTTTAATTTATAATTTGTATTCACAAATTTTTTGTAATTATAAGTATCATTATAAAGATTTTCAACATCAAGCGTGTATCCAATGTTTTCTTTTTCTAAAACATCATTTATTTCTTCACTAATATTAATTGTGATTCCATCGCATTTATTATAAAGATTTTGCTGGACATGTTTTAAAAGAACTGCGTAATTCAAATTATTAAAATTTGAAATACTTCCATAAAAATATCCTTTAAAGATTTTTAAAGTATCAATATCTTCAATTTTTCCAAAAAATCCCAGGTATTCTTTTTCACCAAAAATTATTTTAAACCCGTCTTCTTCATCAGAAAAGTTAAAATCATTTGTCAGGAACTTTGCCATATTATAGTCGTTTTCTTTAAAATAATCGCCAGATAAAAGAAAATGATGTCCAAATTCTAATGTAAAATCCTGGTCGTCTATAATAATGTATTTATCTATATCTTTTATATGCTTTTTTAGATATTCATTTATGCATCTTACTTTTGAACCTTTTTCTATACTATCTATGCAAAATTCATCCAGGTCGTAAAGTAAAAAAAGCGCTTTTAACTGTTCTAAATTATTATATTCACGCCAACCTGTACTGAAAACTATTTTAAAAGAATATTCGTATACAAGTTTTTTAATAAAACCAATAGCGCTGTCGTCCCAGTCGTAAAAGGCTGCGCATACATCATATTTGTCCATGGTTTTATAAATATCTGTATTATATTTTTTGCATAAAAATTCTACGGTTTTATCCATATCATGATTAAATCTTTCTTGGTTATGATAAGGCTGGATTACACCGTCTATGTCAAGGAAAAGTATATTTTGTTTTTTATTTTCTTTATTTTCTAATAGAAAAAGGTCTTTTGAATGCATGTTTATCCTTTCTGCGAAAGAAGTGTTTTATTAAAACTATTTAGAAAATTTTGATGAAGCGTATTTTCATAATTTTTTGCTTTTTCTTCAACTACCTTTTTAAATTCGATAGTTAGTTTTGTTAATTCGTCTTCATATTTTTCTCTATAAAATTTTACTGCTTTTTCATTAAAGAAATCTACAAAATTTGCTTTATCAAACATAAAAAATCCATAATTGAATAGATTATCAATTGCATACATTTGTCCTTCAAATTCTTCTTGTGAAAATGAAGTTTCAAATTCTAAGACACCAAAATCAGTTTTTATATTATCATCTTTTGCTAATGCTTTAATTTGAATGAATTTGTTATATTCTTCATATTCAAGGAGC
>JAEEGL016002804.1_pt1 | contig 16368 bp, 9 predicted proteins | sample 9134231 | NCBI WGS metagenome assembly JAEEGL01 (sample SAMN16246548, study PRJNA631951) | gut metagenome | biome: gut microbiome; feature: rumen; material: fiber-attached | host: Bos | place: Iran: Karaj | collected 2018-10
CCAATACCCTTCTTTGAACCTAAAATAATAAAGGTCGAATTCTTGGTGAAAGGCTCGACCTTTATTTTTGAAGATGAAGAAGTTTATCGGATATCTTTGCAAATAGAAACAAATCATTCCGATAGAGAGATGAGAACGAGATGCATTATATTCTTTGCAATCTTCATATTTGCAACGCAACAACTATGGGCGCAAAGCCCACTCTGCGTAGGTTTCGATAACCCGCAAGACTCCGCACGAACGAAAGTTTGGTGGTTTCATGGCGAAACCGTCGGAACGCATGAGGGTATTACTGCCGATTTGGAAGCCTTCAAGCAACAAGGTGTTGGTGATGTTGTGTATTACGATCAAGTACATGGCAATGGTGATGGTGCTTTCAAGGTGTTCTCTCCAGAGTGGTGGGATGAATTAATCTTCTCTTCGCAAGAAGCGCGTCGCATCGGACTCAATTTTGAATGTAATGTCTCTAATGGATATGTGGCTGGTGGAAAATGGATAACACCCGACAAGAGTATGCAAAGGCTCGCTTCCACGGAACTCATCGTTGATGGCGGCAAGGATATTCAGTTCCAAATGCCGATGGTGAAGGCTCCTGGCAATTGGCATCATGATGTTGCCGTCTTTGCTTTGCCATTCGATGATACGCTGATGGGTGATTCTCGTTCTGTCTTTGATGTAGATTCTGTTGTCAAGTTGTCTAATCCCCGTATCCAAACGCATATAGACATTGATTTCGGTCGTGTGTTTACGGCTCGAAGTATCACCTATATCGTTGGCGCACGTGGAAAAGCGCGCACTTCTTCTATGCAAGTGCCTCCCACGCATTTTACGTTGAATCCACAATTGCCAACGGTTGATTTCCATGAGTTTTATGGTTGTGGTTTTCGTCTGTTGCCGCCGATTGGCGAGTTGCAAGTGTCGGATGATGGCATTCATTACCGAACCGTTTGTACCCTTCGCCCGAAATACAAGAATATGGGAGGTACAAAGGAACAAACCGTTTCTTTCCCCACTACGAAAGGTAGATATTTCAGAATCTCGTTGCACGATTGGGGAACCGATAATCAGGCTGATAATAACTTGACTTTTGGCAATGTCGTTCTCTCTGCACGTGCCTCGGTAGATGCTTGGCAAGAGAAAGCCAGTTTGATATCTGAGATTCTGATGGAAGATAACACTCCTCAATACCATGAAAGCGACTTGATGGATTTCTCCAAAGCCGTGGATTTGACGCAGATGATGGATGCTGAAGGGATTGTTACTTGGCGCAAGGCACCGAAAGGAAAATGGCTTGTGCTTCGTTTCTTCTCGATTTCTAATGGTGGTCATACCAAACATGGACGCGCTGAGGCTTTAGGATTGGAATGCGACAAACTGAGTGTTGAAGGAGCGCGCCTGCAATGGAAGAGTTACGTAAAACCCGTGATAGATAGCATTCGTGCCCATCATGGATTGCTCACGGGAATTTGCATGGATAGTCATGAAGCTGGTCCTCAGAATTGGACGGTTGGTTTCGAACGTGAGTTTCAACGATTGCGCGGGTATGATATGATTCGTCTCCTACCCGTCATGGCTGGTTATGTGGTTGGTTCCGTAGAAGAATCAGAAAAGTTCCTTTATGATTTGCGCCATACGATTAACGACCTCATTGCCGACCGTTATTTCGGTGAGTTTAACCGCCTTTGTCGCGCGGAGGGATTGACGTTGACGGCACAGGCGATAGGTGGTGCGCTTTGCTTGGCGGGTGATGCGATTAGTGTCAAGCGATTCATTGACAAACCGCAAGCAGAGTTTTGGGCTTACCAAACGGAAGGTAATTACGACATCAAGGATTGCTCTTCTTCCGCTCATCTTTATGGAAAACAAATTGCTTCTGGTGAAGCCTTTACCGATGCGACTTACAGACATACCTTGGCTGACATCAAGAACTTAGCCGATTATGCCTATAGTTTCGGCATCAATGAATTCGTGGTTTGTGCCGTTGCTTATCAACCATGGGTAAGACATGGAAATGAACCGCTGAAAATCAGTACCGCCAACGGCAGGCAATATGTCTTGAATCGCCTGAATACCTTCTGGGAGTTGAGTCGGCCTTTCTGGGATTACCAAGCACGTTGTTCGTGGCTGCTCCGTCAAGGAAAACCAGTCAATGACTTTTGCTTGTATTTGGGCGATAACATTCCCATGCGCATTCTCGGACATCGACTTCCTGATATTCCACAAGGCTACGACTTTGATGCGTTTACCACGGATGCTCTCTTGAATCGTATGTCGGTTAAGGATGGACGTGTCGTTCTTCCCGATGGAATCAGTTATCGGATGATGATATTGCCTTCCAACGAACCATTAACGTCCAATGCGGCACAACAAATAGAATCTTTCCGCCGACAAGGTGTATTGGTGTATAACCCGCAAACCGATAACCGTTCTTTGCGAGATGTTCTCCATGAAGCAGGATTAAAACCCGATGTGGAGGCTCTCTCTGCGCATAACCTCTATTTCTGTCATCGTCGAACGGCGCAAGAAGACATTTATTTCCTCAACAACCATAGCGACCAGGAAATCACGGATTGTTTCCGATTCAATGTCGTTGCCTCTCATGCGGAATTATGGAATCCTGTGAATGGTGAAAAGACACCATTAAGCATTGTTTCCGATGATGGTAGAACTGCCATTGATTTAACGATGGCTCCGCGTGAGTCGTATTTTATCATCTTGAGTAATCAACCATCAACGATTTCATCCCCATACGTAGCGGTTTCTTCTGATGTTTTATCCCTTGAATCCCCGTGGAATGTAACATTTGATACAACGATGAATGGTCCTGCCGAACCAGTTGTATTCACCCAACTGTCAGATTGGACGAAAAGCGAAAATCCAAGCATCAAGTATTATTCGGGAATGGCCATTTGCAAGAGTTCGTTCCGTATGGGCAAGCTCAAAAAGAAGTCTGTCTATAAGCTAAACATCCCATTGCTCAACACGGCAGCAGAAGTGATTGTCAACGGAGAATCTGCTGGTATCCTCTGGTGCTCTCCCTACGAAATAGACATTACCCGTATGTTGAAAAAAGGCAATAACCAGATAGAACTACGTCTTGCCAATTGTCTTTGGAATCGCCTTGTGGGAGATGCGCAATTGGAAGAGTCGCAACGTACAACGTGGCAAACGCAACCATTGGCTAAACCCACCGATACCCTTGTTCCCTCTGGTGTTGCAGGACGCATAAGAATCGTGGAATATAAATGAATCATTGAAGATTCAGGAGTTGAAGAGGAGTTCAGAAGTTGCAGGAGTTCAGGAGTTACAGACAATACTCCTTATTCTTAGTAATCCATGAAAAGGAGCGTTCATAACTAATGTCTGGACTCCTGTAACTCCAGAAGCTAAGCAAATTAATAAAACGTCCGTTTTAACCAAAGGTCAAGAAAACGGTCATAGATGAAATATCCCTTTTGACCTTGATATACGAGGTCTTTTTCCTTTAAAACATCCAATGCTTTCTTGATACTACTACTATTTGGCAGTTCATATTTCTTGGAAAACTCATTGGATAGAGGTTGCGCAACGATGTTTTCTAATGCAATAGCCTTTAACAGACTCAATTGATTGTCAGTCAGAAAGGTCATCAACATTTCATATTGGCTTGCCTTGTCTGCCAATATCCTGAGTATGGCCTCTTTCACTTGTCGGTAATCAGTTACTTTCTTTTCATATTCGTAAAGACGGTTCAGTACTGATTGCAGATACCAAGTGTAACCATCAAATTGCTGATATAATTGATGGAAAACATCTTCTGTTATTTCCCCCTTTTTGGCTTGGAAGAAACGAGCGGCAAAGGCATAATAGATTTCTTCGTGAAGAGGATTGAGCGTTAACATGGCCGTGCTTTGGTAGAATGGTCGTTTGGGTGAACCAAACATTTCATACATCAGATGTTGTTTGCTGCCAGAAAAGACGAAATGGGCATTATGAATGAATTGGATATACGACCGCAGCAATGCTTCCGTACCTTTCTCTGGGTAATCGACGATGGTTTGAAATTCGTCAATGGCAACATATACTTCCTTGTTGCTTTGTTGCAGATAGTCAAAAATACTCTTAATAGTATATTCGGTGTTCGACCTGTCAATGGCTATTGAGATTGTGGGAATCCCCGTAATAGGATCAGGACTGGCAGTAGGTCGCCATTTGCTAAAATAGTTGAGTATTTTTTCTATGGGTAGTCGGGTATCAAGTAGCCTTTCTTGTATGATAGCCCTACCCAATGTCTGAACAAATTCGTATAGGTTTTGGGTATGGAAAATGTCTGTATAGATGCAAATAGCGTCTTTGTTTTCTTGTTTAATTCGATTAAAAGCATGTTTGATTAACCCTGTTTTCCCTATTTTTCTTGGTGAAACAAGCGTAATGTTACGCCCATTTTGAAGATGGGAAATGATTTTTTCCGTCTCTTCTATTCGGTCGCAGAAATAATCTGGTCCTTCATAACCCTCATAAATAAAGGGATTCTTGGGTTGATAAGACTTTCTCTTTGCCATGATTCATTTTACTTTTAGCGTTTCACTTTTGGTGTAATACCTTTTGTGCAATGCAAAGTTAGTGATTTCTTTTTAATTGCCAAACAAATTCATCCTTTTTTTGTCAATCATTTTATTCAGCAATACATTGAAAATAGATAGGTCGTTCTCAAAATATCAAAATTAATCCGTGTTCTGTAATTAGGTTTGGAAAATAATTGTTACATTTGCACATCGTAAGAAAATAGCCCAAGCGTTAACCAATTAATCATAATGAAAAATGACAAAGAAAGAAGCAATTCAATTATTTGAAGAGAAAAAAGTCCGTACGGTGTGGGACGATGAACAGGAGAAGTGGTATTTCTCAATAGTGGATGTCTGTGGTGTACTTACTGACAGTCCCAACCCTCGTAACTATTGGAAGGTGTTAAAACATCGACTACTAAAAGAGGGAAATCAAACGGTTACAAATTGTAACCAGTTGAAACTCCGTGCAGATGACGGTAAAATGCGAATGACGGATGTCGCTGATACAGAACAACTTTTCCGACTAATCCAATCAATCCCTTCACCTAAGGCAGAGCCTTTCAAACTATGGATGGCTCAAGTAGCAAGTCAACGAATCGACCAGATGCAAGACCCGGAAAAGAGCATCGACCAAGCTATTGTTGATTACAAGCGTTTAGGCTATAGTGATGCGTGGATTAATCAACGTATCAAGAGTATAGAAGTGCGTAAGGAATTGACGGATGAATGGAAACGCACAGGTGTACATGAAGGAATGGAATATGCTTCGCTTACAGATATCATAACTCGTGAGTGGAGCGGTTTTTCTACCAAGGAGTATAAACATCATAAGGGATTGAAAAAGGAAAACCTGCGCGATAACATGACTAACCTCGAAATTGCCCTTAATATTCTTGCCGAAGCTTCAACCACAGAAATCTCTAAGCAACGCGACCCTAAAGGTTTCCAGCAACAAACCAGAGTAGCTAAAGAAGGAGGGAGTGTTGCCAAGGTTGCTCGTAATCAACTGGAAAGCAAATTAGGTCGCTCCATCATATCCAAATCCAAGGCCAGCGACTTCCTACTACCTGATAGTCCGGAAGATAAAATAGAATAATTACCAAACAACTTCACTCTTTTTTTTGTTCAACAAGCCTTTTTCGGATACTATTATATGCTCATAAGATAGCACTCTACGTTTGTGGAATGCTATCCCATGAGTATAGGATATAATGAGTTATGAACGCAAAGTAGTGTGTTGGAAAGTATTATGAATATTTTTTTTCGAAAAAACTTTGTAAGAAAAGAGACAACAAACGAATTTTGTTGTATATTTGCAATCGTTCTCCTTCTTTATTCACTATCGAGTGATGTTTGACTTCATAGAAGTTATGTTCTTTGAAGAAAAAGATTGAGAACCTATATATAAAAAGGTGTTACTTGACGCTTTGTTCTTTTGACACTCGGGAATCTGGCAGTTCCAATAACAGTAGTCATGGCAAAGCAACGATGATGTCCATAGGTTTGTAATATCCGACTTATTATTTGCAAATAGCTGTATTTGGCTTCTTTGCATTTAAAGTCGTTTATATACATATCTGCGAGGGCTTCAGCGTTGCTCGTTTCGACTACTAAGCAATGCCTAAGCTACCGAGAGTGGGACGAGTGACAAAGAGATTCCCACGCTTCTTTATGTATAGCCTAACCTTTTTGACAATCGCCATTCATGAGGGAGTCTGTTTGGCATATTTATCAGTATTATGATGTCATTATGGAAGCGTTTCGTAGCTAGTATCCTTGACAAGATTGCCATTTTAATTATATTTGTTTTAGTGATGTTATTTATTCAATATACACCATATACTGCTTCTGGTCATATGGGAAGGTATATTGGTATGATGTCAATTCCTCCGTCACATTATGATAATATTGACAAGGTGCCAAAAGAAAGAGAATCTAAAACCATAGAGATATCGGATTATTATCAAAAACAAGAAGCTTATAATCTTTCAAAAGAAGGGAAACAGACTTGTTTAGTATTAGATTTAACAATCACAATTTGGTTTATCATTATCAACATCTTATATTATTTACTTAGTGAGTTAATTGTAGGTGCATCTTTTTTTAAAGCATTATTGGGTGGATTTTTAATTGATTATGAAGGCAACAAACTTGGTGCATCACAAATATTACAACGTAATTTTCTCTTCGGATTTATACTAGGATTGTCTGTTCTTTTAAGGTTCATTCTAAACATAAACTATATTATAACCCTTATCATGTTCTTTATTCTGTATGATATTTATATATTCAAGTCTAAACAGAATATTCTTGACAAATTGACTCGATGTTATTTGTTGGTTAAACCATATAGTCTCAATAAAGACAATACAATTAAAGAAACTAATCTTTTAAAGTCTCAGATAATAGAAAGTGACTCAAGCTTTTATATGAATAGTATGGAATTGAACGAGCAAATGAGAAATGAAAAGCAGAGAGAGACAATTAAGCCTAAAGTATTTAAGACAAAAATAAAGATTGTTTGGTTCTTGTTTGTTATATTATCCCTGTACCCTATCCACAATATCCTATCTTATTTTTTTGCTGATTATTACAATTTGTCTAATTACCATTTGGCCGAGAATCATTATAACGAAAAAGCCTCTAGCAATTTTTATCGTAAAGCTTATGAAAAAAGAAATCGTTTTTGGAATGAATTTCCAAAGGAAAAATTCGCCATTTCTCGTCATCTACCACACTCAAACTCTGAAGGGAAGTGGAGGAATCCGAAATATGGTCCAATTCCAGAAGGAAAACTTATTTCCACATATGAAGGCAGTGGCACAGCTAGCAAAATAGCTGGATATAAAGATGTAAAGTATTTCTATTGGGTAGAATTGCCTTTAAGGACATTAGAGGAATACTATAAGAATAATAAACCTAAGATGGAAAAGGTTTATTATACGAAGCCTGAACCCTATTATAGGGAATATAGTTATCGCAATTCTATAAGTACATATTCTCTTAATGATTTGAACTCAATTTTTACAAATTGCAAATGGTTAAAAGCAAATTATCTGAATAAGTTAGCAAAACAATTAAATGCAAATGGTATTCCTTTTAAATACATTAAAATAGGTAATAATAATGCTATAAAATACAGTGATAAGGATTATAATATCACACGAATTATTGGATGTGCAAATGGAAATGCTTATTTGTTGGAGACTGAAGCTACAGAAGCTACAGAAAACCAATTGAGTCAATCTGACTTGCTATGTTCAAGCATTTCCCTAAATCATTTCCAAATAGTTGGGGGATATAAACAAATAATAATTATGTTTTGCTTACTAATAATCTTCGTTACAATAGCAATAGTATTATTGTCTGGCATTAAATATAAGATGGTTATTAGTAATAGATATGCATTTTCTTTGTATTGTGTGGCAATAGGTTCTATTGTCGCTAGTTTTGCGATTGCAATGTATCAATCTTATTATTTGTTTACAGATCTTTCCGCTTCATGTTTTTCTGTTTTTATTTTAGCAGGTTCATTATTTACAGTTACTTTTGTTACTACCCCATTGTGTGTTTTTTATTATAGGAAATCAAAAGAAAAATGGAAACATGATTATTTAGTACCATCTCTATTAAAAAGAACACATTATGATACTATACAAAGTGATGCAGTAAAGAAATTGTATATTTCATTATTATGTTTTCCACTCATGGTGTTTTCACTCTTACCTTTTGGTATTTTTATAGTCCTTTTTTATTCAGTTCCTATACTCCTTGTTTGCACTATAATTATTTGGTTTAACAAATGGCATCACTGGGTAAAAGTATCTAAGAAGTCAGAATAAGTATAAATAACAATTAACTCATAGTTTTATGTAATACCATATTGTCTAAAACTTAAAATGGCCTTGTCGTGTCATTGATGTACAATTAAAGAATAATCGTCATACTGAAATATCCCCCAAAAAGTTGTCTTTTTGCAAGACCTCCCGTATTTTTAGTTAAAGTATTGTCTTTTAACGAATTAACTTTTTCAAGACCTCATGTAAGACCTCACCTAACACCTCACCTAAGACCTCCCGTAAGACCTCATGTTGAAGCTTAGGAAAAATCGTCAAAATCGGTTGGGATGATGAGGGAAAATGGAAGAAGCGAACCTTTCGAAAAATCAAATGATTGAAATTGAATTGGGGTTGATAGAGCATCTGTTAGACGTGAGGTCTTAGGTGAGGTGTTACATGAGGTGTTAGGTGAGGTCTTACATGAGGTCTTGTTTTTCTTAAACTATTGATAATAAGTGAATTAACTAAAAATACGGGAGGTCTTGAGGAGTTTTGTGAAATTCTCGGTTTTTGGCATTTTATGAGCCAATAATTTTAGGGCAATAGGAAGCGGGTAACTATTCCGTAAGTAGGTAACTAAAAAACACTTAATTGTTTTAAAAGTTTTGGTTAACTGTTTCTATAGAAACACTTAACTGTTTTGAGAGTTTTAGTTAAGTGTTACTAAGAGTTGTCATTTTGGGCAAAATTCGCTATTCAATGATATGCAAATAATGCCTACGGCTTTCTTCTAATCCCCTTTGTAAATATATGATTTAGGTGAGCTAAACATATCGTTTGGCTCACCTAAACATGGTATTTGCTTCACCCAAATATGGTGTTGTTATTGAAGATTCTCTTCCTTGATACTTTCCAAGGCGCCAGTAATGGGATTCAAGGTTAGTCTTACCGTTTGCTTACGACCGAAGAGCGCGCCGCTGAGGTTTTCTATTGTACCTAATTGTCCTACGTATAGCGTGTGCGAACTGATAGGTTTTTCTTGTTGGAAGAGCGTTGCCTTAATCTTGGCAGGCATGTTTACTCTCAGTCCAATATCGTCTTTGTCCTTTTTGCCAACTTCAGGTGCAGCCTCATTCTTTTGTTCTACCTCGATAGAGATATAGAAAGGCGCACCGCCTAAGTCGTCTACGTCAGTAAAGCCCAATCGTTTAGAGAAACGGAAAAATAATTCCTTTTCTACCTCTTTCGTGGGAACGTAAGTCATGATGACCTCCGTTGTGTCCTTAATGGTAATTCCCTCAAATGCCTGTCGTAATGCACGTTCCTGCGTGTTTAGTCCTTGCATCATGATACGCAATTGTTCTCCGTCCTTAGGCATGAATTCCGCTTGTCCGCGCGACAACATATTACGGCTCTCGCGAATGTCGTAAATCTCTTGTGCGGTCAGTTCTGCCATCTTAGCCATGCTTCCAGCCGTGAGAATGTCCTCGTTCATGAAGTCCTTTGCATTCAATCGCGGTGCCTTTGGAGCAGGTATAAACATCTTATGTTGCGCAATCTTCTTCGGTTGGTCGTTGATGGCAAGCAACAAACCATTATCGGAGAGATGCACTTCGCCCACGGAATACTTCTTATCCATCGTCAACGTAAAATGCTTTGCCGTGTCTGGCACTCCTACAGGAGCCATTTGCATGTCGATGATGCGGTATTCAACGAACGGACGTTGAGCAACATCGTTCTTTTTCATGTATCTTTCAGCATACATGGAGAGTTGTCCAGGCTCGTAAGAAGTCTTTTCTACGAGGAACGTGAATTGGATTTCGGTCTTGGGAAGGTAATACGACATTCCCTCGAAGGGCAACTGAGCATGTGCGGAAAGTGTTGCAAGCAACAAGAGGCAACATGCGCTAACGAATTTTTTCATGCGATTCAATCTTCTAATTGTTTAAAGGCTTTGGGCAGATAGTTGATGATGTCGCTGGCGATAAGGCTTTCCTTGCCCAAGTCGCGTGCGGCGAGGTCGCCAGCCAATCCATGAAGATACATACCCAATATACAAGCATCACCTTGTTTATATCCACGCGCGCAAAGACCCGTGATGATGCCCGTGAGAACGTCGCCACTTCCTGCCGTTGCCATTCCCGAGTTGCCGGTCTGGTTGAAGAACACGCGTCCGTCGGGCATACAAAGGGCAGAATAATGGTCTTTCAAGAGGATATAGGCACGGATATGTTGTGCTAACTCACGAGCTTTCGACAGGCGTTCATAACATCCGTCGCTCGTTCCAGCCCCACCAGCCAAGCGATCAAGTTCCTTGGGATGAGGAGTCATAATCAAGTCTTTCGGCAACTGTTGCATCCAAGCACGATGATTGGCAAGGATGTTCAACGCGTCAGCATCCAACACGGTAGGACATTGTGTACGACGAATCTGCGCAATCAATGCAATGGCGGTATTCTCGTGAATGCCGATGCCAGGACCGATACCTACCGCATCGAAATCGCTGGTATCTACTGCCTCAGAGAAATACACCTCCTCACGGTCGATTTGCAATACTGCTTCAGGAACCGACATCTGCATGATTTCGTAATTCCTTCTGGGCGTGTGAACGGCCACTTTGCCAGCGCCAGCACGCAAACAGGCACGAGTGGTAAGTACGGCTGCACCCGCCATACCATAACTACCGGCAATCACCAATGCCGTTCCCATTTGTCCTTTGTGAACGAAGTCGCCACGAGGAATAAGGAGTTTCCTGACATCTTGCTCCTCAACGATGGTGAAAGGCGTCTTGGTGTTTTGAATAAACTCTTGCGAAAGGCGAATATCCAACACGCGCAATCTGCCAATGTATTGTTGATTGTCGGTCAACATCATCGACAACTTACGCAACTGTAGTGTCAGGGTGAGGTCGGCCTTGATGATATTGACGTTGATGTTGTACGTATTGTCTTCCGTCATCAATCCTGAAGGCACGTCGATACTCACCACCTTGCAAGGAGATTGGTTGATGTACTTCACCAATGAGGCAAAGCCACCGCTGAGAGGCTTGTTCAATCCCGTACCAAACAATCCGTCAACCACCAAGGTAGAAGCGTCCAACTTGGGAGGGTCGAAATCGAGCGTGATTTCATTGAAATCCTTCAGTTTCTTAGTGTCGGTGAGCCTCTTCTTGTTGGCTGCACAGTCTTCGGATAGTTGGTTGTGGATATTGAAGAGATAAACGGAAACCTTATAGTTCAGTTCCGCTAACATTCTTGCAACAGCCAATGCATCGCCGCCATTGTTGCCAGGACCGGCAAATACCACGACAGGCGTGCTGGCATCCCATTCTTCCGTAATGGCATGGGTAAGCGCTTTGGCTGCACGTTCCATGAGATCTATCGAACGGATAGACTCTTTTTGGATAGTATATTTGTCAAGCTCATGAATCTGAGCACTCGTAAAAATTTTCATACAAGTGCAAAAGTACAAAAAATATGTAAATCTATGTCTATCTTATACGGATTTTTTGAAAAACTTTCCGTATATTTGCATAAATTGAAGATTTCCTTGTCATAAAGCGAACTCGTTTTTGTAGTTTCGCAAAAAAGTATTTTCTTTGCATCGTGAATGAGACAAAACCCATATTGACGGTTACGGGAAGCGACTCAACGAGTGGCTCAGGCGTACAAGCAGACATCAAGACGATTTCCGCATTGGGAGGATATGCGGTGTCTGCCATTACGTCGATAACGGTGCAAACGTCGTTGGGTATCCAAGAGTTTTACGACTTGCCTGCCAGTATCGTGGAAGGACAGATAGAGGCAGCAATGAACGATGCAGAACCCAATGTGGTGAAGATTGGAATGATTAGAAGCCTTGGCGTGTTAGACGTGATTGTTCACGCGTTGGAGAAGTATAAACCCAAGCACGTTATCTTCGACCCCGTATTTCAGTCGAGTAGTGGCGACGCGTTGATTCCCGTTGACGTGGCGCGAGAGATAACAGATAGATTGCTTCCCCTTTGTACGCTCGTCGTACAATTAGACCCTATGCCGATGCATGGTCTTGCCAATCGCTATTCGAGTGCCGTTGCTGTCTTCCTGAATAGGGGAGAGAGCGAGCAAAAAGCCTTGCAATTAGCCAAGGAATACGTGAATGCGCAAGTGGTGAAAGCAGAGGGTTGGCAAGGACGAAGCAGTAAGTTGTACAATGACTTCATCGATGCGCTTGAACAACACGTAAGGACGAATAGCGACGTGCATTATTATGCCAATAGATTAAACGTGAGTTCGAGATACCTGGCACAAGTGACGAAGCGTATTAGCGGTAAGGCTCCCAAAACCATTATTGACGATCGATTGATACAAGAAATAGAGTTGCAACTCCATACTACGGATAAAACCGTGCAAGAGATAGCCTACAGCTGTGGCTTCTCTTCGCAAGCACATTTTACCAAGTTCTTCAAGAAGATGAAGAATATGAGTCCTACAAAATTCAGAAAGTTATGAAACAAGACAGACAAACATTGAATCGCAATTTGGCGCAAATGCTAAAGGGCGGTGTGATTATGGACGTGACAACACCCGAACAGGCTCGAATAGCCGAGCAAGCTGGTGCATGTGCAGTAATGGCGTTGGAAAGAATACCTGCTGACATACGAGCAGCAGGTGGCGTGTCGCGCATGAGCGACCCGAAGATGATTAAGGGTATTCAGGAAGCGGTGACTATACCCGTTATGGCTAAGTGTCGCATCGGTCATATTGCCGAGGCACAGATATTGCAAGCCATAGAGATTGATTATATAGACGAGAGCGAAGTGTTGAGTCCTGCCGATAACATCTATCATATCGACAAGACGAAGTTTGACGTTCCCTTTGTTTGCGGAGCCAAGAATTTAGGCGAGGCATTGAGAAGGATAGCCGAAGGTGCTACGATGATAAGAACGAAAGGCGAACCAGGTACGGGCGATGTTGTTCAGGCGGTTAGTCACATGCGACTGATGCAGAGTGAGATTCGTCGTTTGGTTTCCATGTCGGAAGACGAACTATATGAAGCCGCCAAACAATTGCAAGCTCCATACGAATTGGTGAAATATGTACACGAGAACGGAAAACTACCTGTAGTGAATTTTGCGGCAGGTGGTGTGGCAACTCCCGCAGATGCTGCCTTGATGATGCAACTCGGTGCTGAGGGCGTTTTCGTTGGTAGTGGCATCTTCAAGAGTGGTAATCCAGCCAAGCGAGCAGCAGCTATCGTGAAAGCCGTTACCAACTATAACGACCCCAAAGTATTGGCTGAGTTGAGTGAAGACTTAGGCGAGGCGATGGTAGGCATCAACGAACAAGAAATAGAATTGTTGATGGCAGAAAGGGGAAAGTAGTAACGAAGAAGGAAGACGACCATGAAGAAGACAATAGCCATATTGGCTTTGCAAGGGGCTTTCGCAGAACATGAACAGATGTTCAGAACCTTGGGCGTGGAGACTTTCGAAGTGAGAAAACTATCGGATTGGAATCGGCCGAAGGATGGACTGGTAATTCCAGGAGGAGAATCTACCGTGCAAGGAAAATTGTTGCATGAACTCGGATTGTTCGAACCCATTCGACAAGCCATCAACGACGGACTTCCCGTATTTGGTACGTGTGCGGGATTGATACTTTTATCGGATGCATGGTTGGGTACAATGGACATTGACGTGCGTCGTAATGCATACGGAAGACAATTGGGAAGTTTCTATACAGAACATTCCATGAAGGGAGTGGGGGAGAATATCCCCATGACCTTCATCCGTGCACCATATATAAATAATGTATTGTCGGAACAATGCGAAGTGCTTGCCGAGGTAGATGGTCGTATCGTGGCTGCACGACAAGGATACCAACTGGTAACGGCATTTCATCCAGAATTGAATCACGATACACGCGTGCATCAATATTTCTTGCAACAATGACACATGTTAATGATATGACGGTGGGGAAACCAACCGCAAAGATAGTGAGTTTTGCGCTTCCCTTGATAATGGGATACATCCTCCAGCAGGTGTATCTCATTGTCGATGCAGCCATCGTTGGGCGATGGATAGGTGTAGGAGCCTTAGCCGCGGTGGGTGCATCTTCGTCAATCATGTTTCTCATCATGGGTTTTTGCAATGGTTCGTGTGCTGGTTTTTCCATCCCGATAGCGCAATCGTTTGGTGCGAAGGATTATTCCAAGATGCGCGCTTATGTGGCAAATGCGCTTCGTGTGGCGACGGTGATTGCGGTTGTGTTGACCGTCATTACTTGTATCTTTTGCAATCGTATCTTACGGGTGGTGAATACGCCTGAAGACATTTTCCATGATGCGTCGGTGTTCCTCTTCTTGCAATTCCTGACGATTCCTTTTACCATTGCCTTCAACTTGTTAGCGGGGTTTATCCGAGCTTTGGGTAATTCACGACAACCTTTTTATTTCCTTATAGCCGCCTCGTTGTTGAATGTTTTGTTGGATGTGTTGTTGATTCTCGTGATAGGACTTGGCGTAGAGGGTGCGGGAATCGCCACTTTGTTGTCGCAATTGTTTTCGGCCTTGTTGTGCGTGGCGTATATCCGCAAGCATTTGCAAGTGTTGATTCCTACGGGAAGCGAACGGGCTTATCAGGATAAGATGGTGGGACGTTTGCTTAACGCAGGCATTCCGATGGGATTGCAATTCAGCATTACGGGCATTGGCATTATCATGTTGCAAAGTGCCAACAACGCATTAGGTACGGTTTATGTTGCCGCATTTACGGCTTCCATGCGCGTGAAGTATCTTTTCACATGCGTGTTTGAGAATATCGGCGTGGCTATGGCAACCTATTGCGGACAAAACGTGGGAGCATGGAAATTGCAACGTATCATCAAGGGTGTTCGTTCGGCTATCATCATCATGTTAGTGTACTTTGTCTTTACCATGTTGATTATCTATCCCTTTGCCGATGAGATGATGATGGCATTCGTAGATAATTCTTCTGCTTCGTCAACGGCTATCGTGGAGAATGCCGCCATGTTTATGCGCATTGCCAACTACTTCTATCCCGTGTTGGGATTGCTCACAATCTTGCGCTATTCCATACAAGGGATGGGTTACAGCAATCTCTCCATGCTTTCGGGAGTGATGGAGATGATTGCCCGATGTGGTGTTAGCTTGTGGATTGTACCGATGTTCCATTTCTTGGGTGTATGTTATGGTGACCCTGTAGCATGGGTATCGGCAGACTTGTTTTTGATACCTGCGTTTATCTATGTATATCGCCGATTGCGTAAACACCATGTTTAGGCTTGCTAAACCATAGGTTTACGACTCGTAAATATACTGTTTATGGAGCTTAAACGATACGTTTTCCCGTCGTATCTATAAATATGTTTGGAATAATAGAAAACTTTCCTCTTTTTTTGAGTAAACTTTGGGGCGATTGGCAAATATTTTTGTACTTTTGCAAGCAGATAAAACTATGTAAAAACATTATATGCTTGTTAAGACTTATTGTGCTTCGGTGATGGGATTGGAAACGATGACCATTACAATAGAACTGAACATGACGAGGGGTGTGCAATTTCATCTCACGGGATTGCCTGATACGTCGGTGAAGGAGAGTATGAATCGCATTCGTTCGGCATTGTCCAATAATGGTTATCGTATGCCCGTGGCCGACTTGTCTATCAATATGAGTCCGTCGGACGTGAAGAAGGAAGGGTGCGGATATGACTTGCCGCTTGCGATAGGTATCTTGGCTGTCAACGGAAGCATAGAGAGCGATGTGTTGGAAGACTATATGATGGTGGGAGAACTGGGACTGGACGGGAAGTTGAAACCTGTTCGTGGTTCTTTGCCTATCGCCATCTTGGCACGTAAGCAGAAGTTTAAGGGACTCATCGTTCCGAAGCAGAATGTGAGAGAAGCCGCGGTTGTCAATCAACTGGACGTTTATGGGATGGAATCTTTGGAGGACGTGATTCTATTCTTGGTGGGAAAGCAACATTTTGAACCGACGATAGTGGACACTCGTAAGGAATTCTACGAGCATCAATGTCATTTCG
>JAEEGL016285314.1_pt1 | contig 16368 bp, 14 predicted proteins | sample 9134231 | NCBI WGS metagenome assembly JAEEGL01 (sample SAMN16246548, study PRJNA631951) | gut metagenome | biome: gut microbiome; feature: rumen; material: fiber-attached | host: Bos | place: Iran: Karaj | collected 2018-10
CAATATTTGATTGAATTATAAAAACAAACAATCAAAAAAATTTACACTTTTCCAAGATAAGTAGGTGTACATAATTATTTTTATAATGATTGTGCTGATTAGTGATGCATATTCCGTGTCTAAAATAAAGGAGTGTAGTGACTCCTACTCGACTGTTTTTAGGTGCGGAAGATGCGCAGTAGGCGGTGTAAGGATTGTAAAAGTAATTATGTACACATACTTATTCTCATACGACAACCATCTAAGCAAATAACCCCTCATCTATGAGAATGGCATCAACAGCATCATAGAGGGCTTTCCAGTAACGCAATTCCGTCTTGCGTTTCTCATCACTACCAATGTCCGAATATGAGATGCTGTAGATATGCACGAAATCGTATGGATTGCTCCTTGATGCCAAGATGTTCCATTTCTTTGTCTGACTATAAATAGCATCATACTGCAACGTAAAATTCTCTGCCATTTCAACCTGCTCTACCCCAGCTCGCATTATGTTAGCAAACTCCTTCAGATTATTCGACTTTGACATACCATGCTCATACACAGAAGAATATACACATGCAAAGAATTGTGACGGAGGTACGGTCTGACCATTGTCAAGAACCATCCTGCCGTTCTCAAAACATGTCTCAATGATATGCCCGATGACATCAACCAGCCGTTTGCCCGCCACCTCATCATCTATATACGTCACTTTTGGTCTGCCACCCTTGCGAAGTTTCTTCAAATGACTCGGCTTAGAAATGACAGGCGAATCAGCAAGCCATGCCTGCTGTATCATGGAATGCAACTGCTGGGCAAAGTCCTGTGCATGCTTGGCATACGGAGAATCCTTGTCCACCATATTGATTGCAGAGTAAGCAGTCGTAAGCCCTGCCTTTACCTCTTCCCATTGTCTCTTATGCTCTTCAAGTGTCTTCATAGGCAATCAACGAACAGGAAAAGTGGCTTTATAGATACAATCTCCAATCTCTTCATTTTCCTCTTTGTCGAGAGGCAACTGACGAAACTGTACAATGGAGGCATCAGGAAACTCTGTCCTAAGTCTATGATAGTCAGCCATTGTCAAGGCTGATCCGAAGACAAGGAACAACGGTTTATCAACTTTCCTAAGTTCGGAAAGAATCTTTGCATTAAGACCGCAAGTATAGCATGCCAGATATCTATCACAAACATCAACCTGCATCAAAACTGGCATTAGGCGAAAATAGGCGAGCATGGTACAACTCTCTGCCTGACTACCAGCCAGACTTGACAGTTCAGCCTCCGACTTCAACAAATCAACATGCCCAAAGAATGGTTCCTCTGACTTAGAAAAATGCTCCATTACAGTCTCTTGGACTTTCAGCAAGGAGAAATACAAGTGATAGTCGCCAAAGAAATGACGGAACTGAGCATTTGAACGGTATTCCACACGGACATTGTTTTGCAGCACATCGAGCAACCGGTCAGGTCTCAGCAATGACACAACGGCAGTCTCTGCTGGTACCTGAAATCCCACAGGAGGCTCTTCACCCATTAGCGAAGGCCAAGACTTGAAATCATCAAGAGTATCAATCGGTGAGCCTACCAGAGTTGTCTCCCCATTGGAAATGACACAAAATTGCAGATAGGTGCGAAGCACATAATCCTCATCCAGTTCATGCCTCATAGCCTCGTATGCACGCTGACAGGCGGCATCGCCCTCCTCGTCAGGCTCTGTGGCAATAGCGACCAGCGGCAAGGTATTCACGCAGATCACATAATCCCAAAGGAAATCCGCATCCACTCTGCCCTGCCAACACTCAACCGCACGAAATGTATTAGCACCTACATTCTGATAGTCAATAAGTTTCATGCTGTTCTTCACCCAGTCAATCTCCCCATTGTCGTTCATCTCTCGGTAAGGATTCGGATATTCATACTCCATACCCGACTTCAGATACCCATGAAACAAATTCGTTGCCTCTTCTATTGGCATACTAAATGGATCCTTGAAATTTGGAGGAAGACAGGCAATATCTGCGGTAAGGCCTTCTCCATAAAAGAAAGCCTCATCCTTATTTATCTGTGCAAGATCACGTGTCAGGAAATCCACGTCAACCTCAGGATTCTGTTTGTAGCAGAACCACTTGTCATACGCTTTCATCCTGTCACGATGAAAGCACTCATACCCAAGACTACCCAGATACTGCGACAGTCTTTTTCTGAATCCCGATAGTTTTCTCTGACCTTTTCTCATGATTATGATTTTGCTTGCTAAATTACAACTTTTCTTCGGAATCCACAAATAAAATCTGTTATTATTCCAAGTTTCGCTTGTGAAATATAACAAAAACCTTAAAAACACCTTCAAGTTTGCATGCATCTATGAAGCCTGCGCCGTCTTGATTAAATGAAAGCCTTGTAAGCCTTTGGGCTTCCTGTCTTTCATCCAATCAAGCCGTCACCCTCTGCGAGGGCTTAAAACTTGAAGGTAAAAAACAAGAAAAAGCAAATCAATTAACAATTAATAATTAACATTCGGCTTTTTCCTGTTTTTTACCTTAATGTCTTGCCGTAGGCCTGATATGAGTATTTATTTTATCTGTAAGCCCAAAGGCTTACAAGGAAAATAAAACCTCATAGCAGAAGAGACTCTGTTAGAGGCTCTAAGACATTAAGTATTGTTTTTGTTATATACAACACACGAAAGTTGAATTATTTCAAAAATGATAAACATTCACGGAAAGTATCATCACAAGAATAGGCATCAAGAAGAGTGTTGTCATTGAGAATCAATGCCTGACGGGAAACTAAGTTCTTCTTGCCTTTCATCCTGCGATGAATAAAGGCAACGCCTACAACCTTTTCCGATATTCCCTCACATGAAATGCCAAGACATCCTGCATTGTTCACCCACTTCATGCCCGATGAATTAAGCAAATGATCATCATGACCTATTGTGACATCCTGCACATAAAGCCTTACACGTGGTACTCGACCTTCTCCACTTGCCACAATAGGCTGTGAGAGCATCAGCAGTTGCAATTCATCACCTTGCTTCCAACCATTTGTTTCTGACAGAATTGCCATAGAAAGAGCCTTGATCGTAGTCTCAGAATTGATTTCCAAATCTCCGATACAGATATCAGAAACGAAAGCGCCATCAACGAAAGAGCACGCAATAGTTTCAAGCGTACCATCAGAAACAACGTATGGAGCAATAACGAAACAACCACCATACTGGCTATCTGCGCCCGATAGCCACACAGGCATCTGTTTCATATTCTGGCTACGAAAGGCGGCATAAACTTTCCTGCCATCATCGCAACCCTGAAAGTTACGCCCTACTCCACTCTTCAGAAGTTTATAAGTCTGAAGGATGTTATTCAAACGAAGCCTGCCACGCATCTGCGCATCAGACTGAGGATTATTAACTGTTGGCAACTCACTAACTATTGTGCAGTCGCCATAACGAGTGTAGCGATGGTTTCCAACCTTGCCACTCATCTGAGTATTCTTTAATATTGCCATAATGATATTTTTATTCAAGTTCCACTTGAATGTGAATAGTTAAGAGTGACGAGTGAAGAATTTAAGTTAGTATTTAGTGAATAGTGAATAACGAATAGATAATAATACTTAATACAGGCTAACGCCTTTATGCGAACCTCGTTCTGGTGGCTACCAGTATTAAATATTATTCACTTTTCACTATTATCACTTACAAGTGTAATTTAAATTTTTCACTCTTCACTTTTCACTCTTCACTTGAATATTCATTTCAACCTCAATTCTGATCCAATCAATCTCCAATCGGGAATTGGAGTTGAATTGGACTTGGATTGGAGCTGAATTGGAGCTGCCTACGAGGATTAACGTGACAAAGACTTCTGATTGCTTGTTAAAATCGGTATGCGAACTATTGTACCCAAACAAAAAAAAGTTTTTTGCGTTTTTCCTGTCACACCGTCACACTTACTGATAGTCAATATGTTAGGCGTGACAGGAGGATTCCTCTCCTGTCACATTCCCGTCACATATTCAGGCAGCTTGTATTGGAACAACGTAATAAACAGTTCCAAGTCGAGTATGTCGGGTATCAAATCCCAACGTTTTGAGGTGCTTTCCAAGAATTGCCATATTCCTGCAATTAACTCTAACCTCAGGAAAAGTCTTCTGGATCAACCCATATACTTCCTTGATACTGATTGGTTCAATGTTTTTAACGGATTCTGGTTTGCCAATACTGTTGGAAATCATCTCGTCAAGGCTCAGCACCTTGTAATAAGGTGCGTTTGCTTGCTGAAGTTCCAAGGTCTCTTCATTGGTCATCCAATAGCGCATATTCTTTTGTCGAAGCTCATACACAAGTTGGGCATAGAACTGATCATACTCAATGGCAGTATCATTGTCAATCAATTCGCCATCAGGTATTCTGATACATAGATAACGACGACTGCCCGTTAGATCCTGTAACGGATGCAGATTGTTCGTAGTTGAGACGAATGACGCATAACGATGACGGTCACTCTGCACACGACCATAGATCTGACGCCCATTCACCTTCGACTTAGAGAGTGTCTGCTTCAGCTCAGCCTGTTGCGAAGCCTTAATCTGGTCAAGCTCATCGATGTTGACAATAAGATTATTGGTCATTGCCATCTCCTTGTCGAACTTATTGCTGAGATTGATATGATCGAGATAGTACCTGCGGAACTGTGGTGGCAACAGACGTTGGCAGAACGTACTCTTTCCACATCCCTGACTACCGATAAAAGTAGGTACGCACTCATTGCCATGAAGCATATCCATGTGTAGCCAATGGGCAACAGCCGAGCGAAGCCAGATAGCGAACCAATACTTCTGCTTGTCAGAGAGGTTAGGAATGCAGTTGGCAAGAGCCTCAACACGATCTACCCCATCCCATTCGGGAAGTGCATTCAAATACTCTACGATAGGATCAAAGTGGCATGTCTGCTCGCTGTTTATGATAGCATTCACAAGCGACTTTATACCCTTGACCTCATCACCAAGTTCCTTGAGGCAATTAATAACGATACTGTTCTGAGCCTCGCATGAGAGTACTCGGAAAGCAACATTCTCGGAAGCTGAACGCTCACGAAACTCAATCTGCTTGCTGAGCACGTTATTACGAAACTCATATTTCTCATGGAGGAATTCTTCCACCAGCTCCACCTCTGAGAGGCCTCCTCCTAATTGCTGGTCGTTAAGTTCCAAATTTGTCATAATTCTATATAATATTAAGGTAAGTAAATCCATTTGTGACAGTAATGTGACAGGAGAGAAACGCTCCTGTCACGCCTAACACACTGACTATCAACGAGTGTGACGGTGTGACAGCAAAATCGTGAAAAAACTTTTTTTTATTTTTCATACGCTTTTTTGTTTTTTGAAGTCTAAGGCTTATGACATATGACTTTTGACTTTTGACCTTTGACTTTTAACCTTTGACCTTTGACCTTTGCCCTTTTATATTTTCGACTGCTAAGGTAGTAATAAAATGTATAGATACAAAAACAAACAAACCAAACAAATTCAGAAACGAATTTGTTTGGTTTGTTTGGCAAAAAGAAGATTTTTTTAACTATCATCGGACTCATGTTATTTCAAAGCCCATTCAAACTTTTTGGTCCAGCGCCAGACGGTAACGCGCGAAAGATTCGTTACATTCTGGATGTCAGGTTTAGCAATTCCTATTCTCATCAGATAGCAAACCTGCTTCTGCTGTTCGGTAAAAGTGCCTAATTCCTTTAGAAGGAGTTCGTTAAAGTTAGGATATAGTTTATCCACAGTCGTATATAACCTCTTCCATATATCGCTAGTCATACTTTGCTTTCCTACGGCACATTGTTTGATAGTATTGAAGATATCTTCTGCCGAATCTTCAAAATCAGATTGGTGAAGCTGCTGAATGATTGATTTGTTTTGCTCTATCTGGGCGAAAAGTTCCTGCTCTTTACATGCAATTTCATCCTTTAGTTGCTGTTCCTTATCAGTCAGGAACTCTATCTCATGCGATAAAGACAAAACTCTTCTTATCTGTTTCCTCTTGATGCGAATATAGACTGCTATTGTCATAATCAACAGAACGACAATAACAACACATACAATTAATAGAAGATGCTGATAAAACAGATTCTCCTCATTCAGTTTTTCTTCCTTCTTTTTGTCAAGATGATATTGATAAGCATTATTAACGGTAGCAGCTAATAATTGTCGCTTACCCAGATCCAAAGTATCACTTAAATTTACATAGATTCCAGCATAATATAATGCAGAATCCTTATTGCCAATGTATCTGTAAATCTTATATAGTTTTCTTGAAGCATCATATTTTGCTATAAGATTACTGTTATCTTCTTTGCTTAGAATTATTATGTTGCAGTATTTTATAGCAGAATCAGGTTTGTTCAAATGCATATAATAATCCGCGTATGCAAGGCATTGAGAACAGGTTGGGGTGGAGCGTTTTAAATTTCTTAATATGGAGTCACAAACCGTTGCTTTTTTGATGTCATTTATAGATGTGAAATCACCTAAAAGGGAATATAAATCCGCTTTATAGTTCTCTATTTTTTGAGATGATAATATATAGTTGAATGTTGAATCATACAACCCTGCTGCCTCTTTCTTCTTGTTTAAGTTCGAAAGAGCATCTCCAACGTGTATATACGACACTACAGGATCCAATCTCAACTTATCGGAATACTCCAATTCCTTTCTTGCCATTGCTTCCGCATTATTATAATCCTGAACCTTATTATATAAATAACACAGATTAGAATATGTATTACATACCATCACCGAGTCAGGGGTTGGGTTCTTATCTGCATACTCTAGTGACTTGAAAAAATACTCTAAGGCACGAGGCGTATCAGAAAGGTCGCGATATACACTACCAGCATAATAACTCACCTCCTGCTTTTCAAGCAGAGAGCCTTCTTCTTCAAAATACTTAACAATGTCTTTTATGACAATATCAGAACGATGCGTAATGTAGGCCTTATCATTAAGTCTGATTTTTAGTAGGTCATATTTATTCTTTATATATTCAGATTTTGACCTGACCTGAACATCAAGCGAGTCAAGCATTAGAAGAGCCTGTCGAGGATTAGAATCCCCAATATCCTGTATAGATTTCATCTTGTCCAAGAGAGGATCTTTTGAACATGAAGCAAGAATCAGAAAGATAGAAACAAATAGATATACCGTCCCCAGCCTAATCATTAGTTTAATCGTTTTTAATTTGCGTGCAAAGGTAATAAAAATATATGAAATAGCATAATTTTTAGACAAAAATTGTTTCTCTACGTTTCTCGAACAACTAAACGACAGTAAAAATGTACAAGCACTATTTGTTGTATGTTATTATATGTCAACAATATGGCCAATACAATATGTTGCGAAATAGTAAAATTTAAGTTATGAAATACAATGAAACGTTCTTCTCTTTTCTGTATCTGAAAAATATATTACCTTTGCACCACGAAAAAAAAATTAAAGCCTAAAAAAATATGAAGAAATTTTTCATCGCATTATTAGCTTTTATATCAATAAATTCTATGATGCAAACAATGTATGCAGATACACCAATTACTTTGGATGATAAAAGTAGAGATACTTCCAATGGACCTAGGAGGGCACCTAAAAAGATTGTTGCTCCATTTGAATTTGATATTGATGAAATTGGTAAGACTATAAGTTTTTCCACATTCTCAGAAGAACATTTAGTTATTGTCATTATAGATGACAAAGAAATGCTTAAATTATATGATGTGTTAGATATTAATCCTGACACAGATGGCATTATAAGCCTCGAATCATTCGATAAAGGTGAATATATTATTTATATTTACGATAAAGGAGTTGAAACTAAAGAAAAATTCACGATACAATAAAAAATATCAACATATTCCGGAATTGTCGGACAGACCATAACAGTTTTTTTAAGTAGAAAACATAATAGAGTCGACAATATTATTTTTCCAGACCAGACTGGTAAAAGGGCGAATGCCGATGCGCTTAAGTAGGCATAAATTTTTTAAAATACATAAAAAAATGAATAAACTTAATTTCAATGAGATTCTTCCTACAGAAGAACTTGTACCAGCAGAGATGGAAGCTATTATTGGTGGACGCAGGGCTGCAGGAGGTTGCGGCGGATATGGTTGCATCTGCAATAACGGTTCCTCTGAAGAATCAAAAAAATAAGTAAAAGCAAACCATAAAATTCATTTACAGTAGATTGCATCAAAGATGCAATCTACTGTTACAATTCAAATTACTATAAATTAGCGTCAATTTAAGAATTTTTTCTCTATTCAATTAACTTATTGATGAGAGAAAAATAGATAAAATGCCGTTTAATATCTGGACTCAATGTCGTTAACATATTCTCGATAAATAGAATGATTGATTTCAGCAAAATACATTTTATTAGCGATGGTGATGATATACTGCTATTTCACAATCCATCATATTCTCTGATTGATTTAAACAAAAAGACAGGGGAAATACTATTTGCCTTACAGAAGGGCGAAAGTACAGAAAACGTCGCAAAAGACTTTGATATATCTATAACAGATATTGAAACCTGTTTAAATGGATTAGAGAGCATATTTAAAAAAAATCAACCTCAACATGAAAACAGCAATAACGATAGTGTCGTTAATAGAATAACTTTACATATTTCTAATGACTGCAATCTTAGATGTAAATATTGCTATGCAAATGGGGGAGATTATAAAATGACTCGTCATTTGATGACAAAAGAAACGGCGAAACAATTCTATAAATTTTGTATAGAAAATTTCGTTCATATCGAGAAAATTGTTTTTTTTGGTGGAGAACCATGTCTCAATATTGGGATAATGGAGTATATCTGTGAGCTTTTTAGCGATTATAAATTTGACAAGAAGCTAAAGGATGCGCCAAAGTTTGCAATAATTACTAATGGTACAATTTTGAATGATCGTTTATTGAAATTAATAGACCAATATATTTCCGATATTACTATTAGTATAGATGGTCCAAAAGATGTCAACGACTTTAATCGTATTGATAAGGTTGGCAATGGCTCGTATGATAGAATTGAAAGATTTATTGATGCGGTTAAACAATGTTCCAATGTACTACTTCAATACGAAGCGACCTATACACATTATCATAAGGAAAAGGGAATGACCCAAGACGACATTGCTACTTACTTGAATCACCGTTTTGACATTCGTGGTTTTGTTATAGAAGAACTCAGTCTTGAATATGAGGATGAAGGGGTATGTTCATTTGATAATATTGAAAATATTCCAGAATTTCTTATTAATACCCTTCGTGCAATAACTTTCAAAAAATCTCTTCAATCATGTCAGGTTTCTAGAAAACAATTTGCGATATCACCTTCTGGTGATGTGTTTCCTTGTCATATGGATGTCGGTACCGAATGCTTAAGTTTAGGGAATATCTCAGGGAAGAATATCTTTAATTCGAGTGACATACAAAAAGATTTTCCTCTTTTTAATCTTATTCACGATAAAAAACTGATATGTCCTGAATGTTGGGCACATAATTTATGTGAATGTTGCTCAAGGTCACTATTTTATAATAAAAACACAAAAAAATATGGAATTACACCAGCTGAAGACAAATGTAAACATAAAAAGGATTATATTGAGAAAGCATTGATTGCCATAGCACGATTAAGAAAAGACAAGAAAAAATGGCTATATTACGTTGAAAATATAAACAAGATTAATCGCACATATAAAGATTGTTGATAAATGAGGTCAGCATTTACAATCATTTTATTGTTTATCTGTATCACATCAATAGCGCAGATTAGAGGTGTAGTTTATTCCAAGGAAGAAAAAAATCCTTTGGAATATGCCAACGTAATATTCACGACACATCCAGATTCTTCTGTCATTGCATATGCCGTGACAGATTCTTCTGGTCCTTTTCTAATCAACAATGTTAAGGAGAATTGCCAAATGAAGGTTAGTTTCCTTGGATACAAAACATATGAAACTGATGTTGTTCCCAATACCGATTTTGGCATAATATATCTTCAGAGAGACGAGAATATGCTTGGCGAAGTCACCGTTAAGGCAAATCGCATTGTCCGCACGGCAAAGGGATTGACCGTGAGCGTAAAAAATACGGTTCTGGGCAAGCTCGGCGATGCAAAGGCTGTATTGAAACATATCCCATTCGTTATGGTCAAGAACGAGGATATCAGCGTGTTGGGCAAGGGTGAACCGCTCATCTACATCAACAACCGCAAATTGCTTGACAATGACGAGCTTAAGCAGATTCAGTCTTCTGACATCAAGAAGATTGAAGTCATTACCAATCCCGGTGCAGAATATGAAGCATCAGTAAATGCCGTAATCAAGATATACACCTCACGTCCTGTGGGTGAAGGCTTGGGTGGATATATTAGTGAGGGTGTTCAGACAGAGCGTAATATATCACACAATGGAGCTGTATCATTGAACTATCGCAAGGGCGGACTGGATGTGTTTGGAAACATAAATTATAATAGAAATAAATATGAATATAATCAGGAAAACTTCGAAAAATACTCTACATTGGAACTAGAAGATACAATTGTCATCAAAGGTGTCAGCAAAGCTCTGAACAGCGGTCTGGGCTTCAACTATCAAAAGGATGACAAGCTATCGTTCGGTATGGAATACAAGAATGTATATGCTCCTACTAACCCTGGCAATATTGCTTCAGGACTGACCGTAAGGAAAAATTCTTTACGAAAGTATTCTGAGAAATCCAACGATGACAGAAACCAAAGTCGCAAACGTCACTATGTAAATGGATACGTCAACTATAATTTCTCAGAAGAAACATCCATACAACTGAATGTGGACTATCTTAATCTGAGAAAAAATGATACTCAGGAATACATAACACATGAGGATGCAATGTTCACCAATACAGATAACGATAACAAGCTATATGCTGGCAAACTGAAGTTTGTTACTCCTATCGCTGGAGGTACACTGAACACAGGTCTTGAGGGTTCATACTCCCAAAACGATAATGACTACAAGATACTTGAGAATACAACGCTTGACAATGAGCTCAGCAATTCACAGAATACGGCAAAGACAGGTCTTTTCTCTGCATTCGTAGAGTATGAGAGAGCATTTGGCAAGCGTTGGAGTATGAGTGCAGGTGGAAGGTTTGAGCATGAAGACTTTAAGTATATCCAGAATGAAGAGGACGATACAAGAACTATCAATAATGCTTTCTTTCCCTCAGCATCCATAGCATATAAAGATGATGACATCAATATGTCTTTGTCTTATCGCTATACAACAATACGCCCTATCTACTTTATGCTTAGAAGTGCCATAGCTATGAATAATCCATACTCATACGAAGGAGGCACACCAGATCTGAAGAATACGCAGAGAAATATGCTGTCGTTTGCTTTGGGTTGGAAAGACCTGCAACTTAATGTAGGTTACAGAATGCTGACCAATGGCGTTATCTATGTTCATGATATGTATCAGGGTAGTGATTCCATTACATTGTTCCATACTGTCAATGTAAAGAATTATGATTATCTAAAAGCTACAGCAGTCTATTCGCCTACCATGTTCAATGTATGGCAACCTGTGTTTACCGTTGATATCACAAAACAGTTTGTTACCTATAACGGGCAGAACTACAACAAGCCATACGTGTATCTTTTGATGGAGAACACCGTGAATCTCCCTCACAACTTCACCTTGGGTGCTGACATAGACTGGAATAATGAAGGAAACAACGATGTACAGGTTGCATATTCCAACTTTAACTTTGACGCATATTGTATAAAAACATTCTTCAAGGACAGGCTCCGTATGAAACTCGCAGTTGAAAACCTATTCAACACTTATCATGATAATTGGTCAATGAAAACAAACGGAACAATTTATGAAAAATGGACGGATCAAGGTAGAAGGACATTCTCGCTCTCTGTTAAATATACCTTCAACCCTGCAAAGAAAAAGTATAAGGGTGAGGCCGCAAGTAATGAAATACAAAGAATGTAAAAAAATGATGCATTAATACCTATTAAATTCAGAAAATGACATTTCACAAATACAATAAGTAATTAATGAAAAGATTTCCAATAACATATCAATACGATACTATGCAATGTGGAATTGCATGCTTGCAAATGATTTGTAATTTTTTTGGCAAAGAATATTCACTTGATTCTTTGTCAAAATTTTGCTTTGCAACAACAGATGGTGTTTCTTTACTTGGTATCAATGAAGCTGCTAATAAATTAGGTTTACATACAACATGTGCAAGAGTTTCAATATCAACACTATCTAATATCAACACTCCGCTTCCTTGTATTGTTCATTGGAATCAAAATCATTTTGTCGTTTTGTACAAAGTGAAGAATGGGAATGAATTTTATGTTGCAGATCCTGGTAAAGGACTTGTTACATATAGTATTGAAGAATTTAAGGAACAATGGATAAGTATTCTTTCTAACGGAGAGGAAAAGGGGATTGTTATGTTTCTTGAACCTACACCATCCTTTTTCTCATATGTACTAAATGAAGAGGAAAAAATAAAGGAAAAAAGATCTTTCCGTTTTTTATTTGGGTATGTAAATCTATATCGAAAATATTTTGGGCAAATATTCTTAGGACTATTAGTTGGAAGCCTTTTACAGTTGATATTGCCATTTCTTACTCAGTCTATAGTTGATGTCGGCATAGAAAATCAAAATATCGGATTTGTATGGCTTGTCTTGTTAGGACAACTAATGCTTACGATTAGCCGTACTGCGATAGATTTTGTACGCAGTTGGTTGTTACTTCATATCTCTCTACGTATAAACATATCTTTGGTTAGTGATTTCTTTATTAAGTTATTGAAACTGCCAATGTCTTTTTTTGACACAAAATTAATGGGAGACTTGATACAGAGAATGAGTGACCATAATCGTGTCAATAACTTTCTCACCCAACAGACACTGAACATAACATTTGCAATGTTTACATTTGTCGTATTTTCTATAATCTTGTTCTTTTATAATATAATGGTTTTTGCTATATTCTTGTTGGGGAGCATGTTATATGGAGGATGGATGACTTTATTCCTAAAACGCAGAAAATTACTTGATTATGAATTGTTTGAAAAGCAAACAATCAATAATAACAAGACATATGAGTTTATAACTTCCATGCAAGAAATAAAGTTGCAAGATTGTGAACACCGCAGACGCTGGGAATGGGAAGATACTCAGGCTGAAATGTTTGGGATTCAAATGAAATCACTAAAACTGCAGCAGACACAAGAAGCTGGTAGTATTTTTATAAATGAACTAAAAAATATCATCATAACAGTAGTGGCTGCTACTGCTGTTATTCAAGGGCAGATGACTCTTGGTATGATGTTGGCCGTTCAATATATTATTGGTCAGTTAAATTCACCAGTAGAGCAGTTAATGAAATTCTTCTATTCTTTACAAGATGTAAAAATTAGTTTGGAGCGTATAAATGAGATACATCAAATGGATGATGAAAATAAAAAAGAAGGATTAATGACTTGTGTAGAGCATGCAAATACAGGTATCAATATCAAAAATGTTATGTTCAAATATGATCCTCATTCGTTGAGCAAAATTATTGATGACGTTAACATTCATATTCCTCAAGGAAAGGTTACCGCAATAGTAGGAGCTTCTGGTAGTGGTAAAACCACCCTCATACGTTTAATGTTAGGTTATTATTCCGTTTTAGAAGGGCAAATTAATATTGGGAATACAGATATTAATAGTCTCAATAAGAAATGGTGGCGTAGACAGTGTGGGGTGGTCATGCAGGATGGGGTAATTTTCTCAGAAAGTATTGCGAGAAATATTGCCGTAGATGATGGCGAGATAGACAAAGAACGCCTACTGATGGCATCAGAGATTGCGTGTATCAAGGAACACATCATGTCTTTACCTCTAAAATTCAATACAAAAATAGGACGTGATGGTATAGGTTTAAGTCAAGGACAGAAACAGCGTATTTTGATAGCAAGAGCGGTGTATAAGAATCCTGAATACATATTTCTTGATGAAGCCACCAATTCACTTGATGCAAATAATGAAAGAACGATCGTTAACAACCTAGATAAATTCTATCAAGGTAAGACGGTTGTTATAGTTGCACATCGTTTGAGTACAGTAAAAAATGCAGATCAAATTATTGTTCTTGACCATGGAAAAGTTGTAGAGGTTGGCAATCATGACTCCTTAACAAAAAAACGTGGCTCATATTACAATTTGGTTAAGAACCAATTAGAACTGGGTAATTGATATATTATCGTTATGGAAAAGAAAGAATTGGCAGATATAGAATTGCGAAGCGAAAAGGCCAGGACATTCATAGGCCAAGTACCTCCATGTATTGTTCGGAATGGAACTATTGTGATTACAATAATACTCATTGTTATAGCAATAGCTTTCTATAAAATACCATATCCTATCTCTATAGAAATCAATGGAAAAGTTGTCAACAAAGAGACTATAGAAGCATATGTTCCTTATAGATATGTCGATTATTTTCAAACTCCCAAAATGGCGAATGTGACATTTGAAGGGCATCGTAATATGTCGTATCTATATAATATAACAATTTATGAAAAAAAATTGATACACAGAAACGATGGTAATTATTTTAAAGTGAAAGGAATTGTAAAAAACAATGAGAAAGACTTTCCTGCGCAAGTGCATATGAACGCATCCTTACGGATTGTCATTAGCGATAAAACATTATTTCAACAATTTTTTGGTGGTTTTAGAGATTAGGACATTAAAACTCTCAATATATATGAAGTTCATGCCTCAAAGTTAGAGGAAAGATAGTATCTCCGTTCAAAAGAGCCAAATCAAGTGAGATGCAGGAATAACGAAAATAGAAATATGCAAGCATTGAGCAATGCTACGTCTAAATGATGATGATATTTTAATTCAACACACTTAGATTAACTTGTAGGCCTTAGTACGTTTGCTGTTTTTTCGGATTTGGGTAAGTTCTTCCATTGTTGAATATTTCGGCTGAGAGAAAACAGTCTTCAGTTCAGAGACATACCCCAAAGCAATTGCTATACCGATAAGGTTCTTTAGCGATATTAATCCCTTCTGTTCGAACCTTACGATATTACTGACCGGAATTCCAGCCTTCTCTGCTACCTGCTTGCGCGTCAGATTTTTTTCAACACGACGCCTACGAAAGTCATCAGCAATTTCTCTGGCTATATCATCAGGATTATCATGAATATAGCTTTCCAATACTGACAACATATTATCACTATCTTGCATATCCAATAAGATAATAATAAGATATTATCTGTTTGCAAAGATAACAACTTTATTTCAAACTACCAAGGAAAAGAGTGAAAAAAAAGCCCCACACCTTTAGGGGAAGTCCGATGTTGATAACATCGGAGTATGTGTCAGGGGATAAGGGGGAGAATCTTCATTATCTCCTCCAACTCATTAACGATATACGTTGGCTTTCTTGGAGGCACGAAGCTGGCATCCCATCTATTATATAATATTGTATCCAAGCCGGCATCCATAGCGCCCTCTATATCGGCTGTGTAGTTGTCGCCTATCATCAGAGTGTTTTCCGGCTTTGCTCCTGTTTTCTCGAAGGCATAGTCAAAGAATTGCTTCGATGGCTTGTTAGCCCCGGCATCCTCGCTGAGGATAACGGTATCAAAATAGTCATAGAGTCCGCAGGCACGGAGTTTCTTGTACTGAATCTCATGAAATCCGTTGCTGCATATATGCAGATGGCAGCCTAAACCCTTAAGATAGTCAAGAAGCTCGCGAGCCCCCTTAACCGTACCTGGCTTATTAGAGCAAAAATCAAGGAACTTATCACTTATCTCCAGACAGAACCCTTCTGTTACATTCTCAAGTCCCTTACCAAGACTCAGGGGACGACGGAATCTCTCCACGATGAGATACTGGCGGTCAATCTCACCTTTGTTATACTGGGTCCAGAGTTCGAGATTTGTCTTCCAGTAGTTATCATAGAAGAAATCTGGATCATCAAAATACCTACCTAAGGAAAAGAACTCGAAGGTCTCAGCAAGAGCTATGATAGCATTCCCCCTTGTATCATAAAGGGTATCGTCGAAATCAATAAATATGTCGTTGTAAGTTTTCATGCTGCAAAGGTAATAAAAAAAGTTCATAGTTCATAGTGCATAGTGCATAATTAACGTGAGTTCGACGAATTCAAAATTCTTTAATAAACGCAACTTTGTTGCTTGGTTTTACAGAAAATTATTCACGATGACCAGAAAATTTAACCCAGAAAATTTAAATTTTCTGGTAATTTTCTAAAAATTTTTGTTCCGTCA
>JAEEGL016807792.1_pt1 | contig 16368 bp, 16 predicted proteins | sample 9134231 | NCBI WGS metagenome assembly JAEEGL01 (sample SAMN16246548, study PRJNA631951) | gut metagenome | biome: gut microbiome; feature: rumen; material: fiber-attached | host: Bos | place: Iran: Karaj | collected 2018-10
CCTCGTCATAGACCTCACTGAGCCAGTAGTTGGCAGTAATGGCGCCGGAGTTGGAGAGGATCAGACCGCCGACGGAATACGTGACAGTGGAATTCTCCTTCACGCGCCAGTCATTGATCTTCAGATAGTTGTCAACGATATCTCTGTAGTTGAGCAGGGTGGAGTTGATGTTGCGGACCTTCTCGCGCTGTTTGCGGTACAGGATATAAGCCTTGGACACGTCGGCGTAGCCTGCCTCAGACAGAACCTTTTCCACGCTGTCCTGGATATCCTCCACGGTGACCTTGCCGTCCTTGACCTTGGACTCAAAGTCGGAGGTGACCCGCAGGGCGATCAGATCGATCACGCTGGGGTGATACTCCTTCTGAAGCGCGTCGAATGCCTTGGTAATGGCGGCGCTGATCTTTTCAATATGGAAATCTACGATTTTCCCGTCTCTCTTAACAACCTGATACATAAAAAAAGTGCCCCCTCGTCGGAAATAATAGAAACGCGGTCCGAAAAAAGGATCGAAACCTGATTGTTTCCATTCTACACCGAGGGGGTACCCATGTCAACTATATTTTGGGAGAATTTAAAAAGTTAGATACAATATATTGTGGTCTGCGGCTCAGTCTACGCCCCGGAGACTGGTGTCCGGGACATACGGACGGACGATGTCGGCGTAGCGGCGCAGATCCTCCGGCGCCGGGGCATGGAGGTCCCCGAAGGGAACGGAGTCCCGGTCGGTGAACCGCTGGAGAAAATAGCGTTTGGCACCGGAAATCAGTCTGCCGATCTCCTCAAAATCCGCCGCTTCATGGAACTCGGATACGACCGTTGTACGAAACTCATAATCCGCCTGCCCGCCCTTCAGAAGAGAGATGCTCCGCCGGACGGTATCCAGATCCACCTTGTCCAGACCGCAGGTGGCGGCGTATTTGGCGGGGCTGTTTTTGATGTCCATGGCCACATAGTCGGCCAGACGCCGGTCCAGGATCTCTTTCAGAAGATCGGGGTGGTAACCGTTGGTATCCAGTTTGGTGGCAAAGCCCATTGCCCGGATCTTTTCCAGAAGAGCGGGAAGCTCCCGGTGCAGACAGGGTTCTCCGCCGGTGATGGCAACGCCGTCCAGAAGGCCTTTTCGCCGGGAGAGGAAGGACAGAAGGGCATCCTCATCCATCAGAGGCTGAGCGGTGCCGTCCACCAGTTCAAAGTTGTGACAGAAGGGGCAGCGAAAGTCGCAGCCGCCCAGGAACACCGTGCACGCGACCCGCCCGGGGAAGTCCAGCAGGGTCATTTTCTGAAGTCCGTGTATCTTCATAAGTCTCTCCTTAAATGGCGGCCAGAATATGGAGATTCCGCAGCGGAGCGTCTGAAATGCCGTCATTGACAGAATAGGCGTGTTTTTCCAGGTCGCCGCAGACGGCCTTTGTCAGGCCCTGCTCCGCCAGCTCGTCGATGATATCGGCTGCGATCCCCTCCATCACATCATATTTCTCTTCGGCGGTATCGTTCTCATTGTCAGTGGTCAGCAGGTACTCCAGGAGTTCCGCGGTCAGGGACAGCCTGGGAAGAGCGCGCATGGCCCGGAAACTCCATTTATAATACGGCGCATAGACCTGATTCAGCAGAAAAACAGCCGACATGGTGCTGCGGACAAACTCTCCGACAGCCAGCTGGGCGGCTGCCGGTTCCCCGTGGGACAGACAGCGGCGGTAATTATACTGGCCGGACTGAGCCATCAGCAGCAGCTGACCTGCCAGCTTCTTCCGCCGCACGTCTTCCGGAAAATAGCGGAGAGCCGACCGTATGGCGGTAACTTCACCGAGATTGTCAAAATACAATTCCCCGTTGGTACATTCCGCCAGAGACTGCTCAGGAAGGGAGAGCCACTGCTGCGCAGACAGAGCCCCGTCCGGAGAGCCGGTCTTTTCCAGAAAAAAATCAGCTGTCCGCAGGACACCGCGGCGGGCGCCGCCGACAGGCTGGAGAAGGGATCGCCGAAAGCCCATGAACTCCTTCGGAAGTTTGGCGTAGGCGCGTTCCAATAGAAAAGCGCTGCGGCGGTCCACAACGTCCTCGCCGGGGAGGAACAGACAGAATCCCGGCTCAAAATCATGATCCCGGGATACCTCGTCGTCAAAACCAAAGCACTCTGACCCGCTGCCGAAGAGGCCCGCCGCCAGACATGGAAGCAGGTCCGGAAACTGCTCGTTCAGCATGGGCCTGCCATAGGCCTCAAAAAAAGCCCGGGACAATTCAATGCCATTCATAGATGTTCTCCGCTCTGGATTTCAGCTCATCCGCCGCCAGAAAATACCCGTAATACGCAAAAGACGGGGCACATTTCTCACAGACGAAGGCATAGTATCCGTTTCTGGGCAGGGAAGGGTCATTCAACAGTTCCCAGGCTTTGTCCACCAGAGAGTCGATCTCCGCTTCCGCCTGTTCCAGGCCTTTTCGCGCAGCAATGCAGTCTGCCATATTCAGGCACGTGATGGCCTGCTCAAGTTCGCCGTTGGCGATCCGCCCCATCAGACCCATCGCTTTTTCATAGAGGGCGAGCGCTTCGTCATACCGACCTGCCGCCGTGTAGGCGAGCGCCATGTTGTTATACAGCCCGCCCAGCAGCTCCGGACTTGTCCGCGGGAGAGACTCATAGACCGACCGGGCTTTTTCAAAGAGATCCAGCGCCCGTTCGTTTTCCCCGAAAGCGCTGCAGGCCGTGGCTACGTTGACATAGGTGGTTCCTGCGCTGACGGTGCCGTCAAACGCCAGGTCCCGAAGCAGAGAGAGAGCTTCTTCACCGTTGGAAAGGGACTTATCCCGATCCCCTGTCTTGCGGTAGTGACCGGTCAGTTCGTTGCGGATCATCAGCTCGCCGCGCCTGTCACCGCCCAGGCGGGCTTCCTGCAGCCAATAGAGAAGATGGCGCTCGGCGCCGGCGTAGTCGCGACGGCTCATATAATCGTCCAGTTTGTTGATGACCCGCTGCTGGGGGATCGGCCTGACAGCGGGATCGGAGCCGTAAGGGTCCTCACACAGGACACACCGGGGTTCCACGTAGTCCTCGGGCTTCAGATAATCGCTCATGAGAGACCTCCTTTGACGGGGTGGTCAGGAATGCTTCTTTCTTCCCAGACAGTAGATCAGCACCAGAAGAACCGCCAGATACGCCGCTGCCAGACCAAGCGTCACGAAGCACATGGTGTTGGACCGGGCAGCCATTGTAATCAGAACCAAAACCGGCGCGCCGAAAAGAATGCCGAAACTGCTGCCGGTTATGAGGTTGTTGGCGGCAGGGGTCTTCAGTTCCGGATCGATCTCCCGCAGCAGCAGGACGCCGGAGCTGATGGTTCCGGTGAGCATGCCGTACATGGAAATGAGACCTTCGTCATAGTAGTCACCGTAGATCCGCCGGCAGACGATGGCCAGATACGCCCAGGTGACGGCGGCGCCGGCCACAGCCAGCAGGACGAAGGGAAGCCACAGACCGGTCAGATCCTCCAGGTTGATGGCGGCGATGCCCGCCACGATCATCATATCAAAGAAAAAGCCGGAGATCCTGTTGAGCAGATAGTTGTTCTGATACTGGTGAACAACGACCTTGGCCTTTTTTGCTTTGCCCAAAAGGACGCGCACCAGCGTGGCAAGGGCGGAACCGACGATGAAGTTGAAGCCCCACAGCAGAGCGTTGAGGGTGTTGGCCAGTCCTTCGGAGATGGCGGAGATGCCGGAAGTCAGACCGCGGGTCACCAGATAGGTCAGCAGGTAGACCACGAAGATCAGAGCCAGCTGAACAGAGAGCTTGTCCACGGAATCGGACACGGGGATCTCGTTGCTGTCCTGAAAATAGTTGACGGTCAGTTTTTCGGCGGAGCTGGGACCCCCGGCGGCGTTCCTGCGGCGGCGGGCAAGCACGTTCACCATTACCACGCCGACGATGCATGCACAGAGATAACCGGCGGCGGCGATAGCCAGGCCGAAACTGTGTCCGCCTTTAAACCCCATCGCTTCATAACTGGCGCCGATATTATTGGCCTGACCGGGACCCTGGCCGTATCCCATGGGCAGCAGAAGGCCGGCCGCCCGGAACATATCCGGCTTAACTGTCAGCGCCAGGCCGATCGTGATGATAAGGCCGACCACACCCTGCACCAGGTAGGTGCTCACGATCAGAGCACCGGATTTGAGCCCGGTCAGTTTTTCGGCCCGTTCCCGGTCCTGTCCGGGGACGCGGAGAGACATGGCAATAAAGCCCAGAGCGATGCCATGGTAGACCAGCGTCTCCAGGATAACGCCGTTGAATGTGATCAGGCCGGTCTGCTTGATGATCAGCAGAAGGAAGCCGGCAAGAACGGCGACAGGCATCATGCTCCTGCGGACAAAGGAGAGCTTGCTCCGCAGAAAGCCGGCCACGAGAATTGCCGAGGCAATGAGACCCAGCTGGATGATGACGCTCCACAGCGAGACGTTGGCGGCAGAATAGTCCATATTATACCTCTTTATGATTCCTTTCACCGGCAGCGTGTTTCCACACAGCCAGATATTTACGCAGATTGCTGCCCTTGCCGCAGCGCAGCTCATAGTAACTTCCGGCACAGGTGAACAGCAGGATGTGGCGTTTCACCATGGCCATGTTCTCAATGTCGGCCAGAGGAAAACTCCGGCTGCCGCAGACAAGACGGTCGGAATACTGGACCAGGGGCTGCGGATCCAGCTTTTCCGAGCGGTGTCCCGCAAGAACCCGGCGGAAGTCGGTCACCGGATCGGAAAACAGTTCCTCTCCGTGCTCAAAACGCCCTTCAGCCAGCTCTGCATGCTGCCAGCTATCCCACTGGGCGACCGTGGCAAAGGGATTGCCGGGGCGGAAGGTGCCCTCCGCCTGATAGTTTTCTTCCAGACCGCAGCTGATGCATCGCAGCGAATCTCCCCGGCTTGTCAGGGTGCCGATCCGGCGGCAGCGGGGACAGAGGAACAGAGCGGTTTCCAGCCGTTCGGCCGGTTTCTTCCCCCGGTAGGAAACGGGAGCCGCCGCCTGGCGGGCCCACGCGTCTTCGGTAATGTCCCGCTGGATCAGGGCGGTGATCTCTTCACCCTTCATCTTCCGCAGGGCCTGAGGGGGATAGATTCCTGCTGCGTGGCCGCGCATACGGCCTTTCCGCACGCCGACCCCCCAGCGCGGCATGGTGAAGTATCCGCCCTCCAGCCGGTAGGTGATCAGAGTGGCCCCGCTGGCGCGGACCAGTTTGCCCGTAGCGGGGAAGACAGGGCCGGTATAGCCGTCCCAGGAGCACTCACCTTCCGCAAAGAGACAGACAGAGTGGCCCTGCTTCAGATGGCGAAGCATCTCCCTGACGGTGTCGGCGCCGCTGTCGCCTTTCTTTCTGGCAATGGGACCCAGCAGCCAGCCGATCAGAGAGGAGACCACGCCCAGACGGTAGATATGTTCGCTGGCCACATAATACAGCTGCCTGCGGGGAAAACTCATGGCCACCAGGAAGGGGTCCCAGTTGGTCACGTGGTTGGAGATCACAATGACAGGCCCCTCAGCTTCGCAGGGCTCGCTGGTCAGGGCGAAATGCCGGTGTATCCAGGGGCCCATCAGGCTCTGCAGGATTCTCCACACTTTCTGGTGCCGGGCATAGGTATCCACAAAATCACCTCAATTTAACATTTTACTACAGGAGAGCCCCGAAAAACAATCCCCCTGACACATGGAGAGGAAAAATGTTTGCGGAGGCGGGTTCGCGGAACGGCAGAAAAGGACCCCGGGAAGCCGCTCCCGGGGTCCTGACAGTCTCTCAAAGCCGCCCCTTCAGCCATTTCAGCAGGAACTGGGCGGCAAATCCGGTGAACAGGCCGGTCACGATGCCCGAAAGCATCAGCACCGGCAGATAGACCAGAACGGCGGACGTCTGATAGACGGCGACGCACACCGCCATCTGCCCGATGTTGTGGACTACTGCGCCGATGACGCCGCAGACCCAGATCTGCTGCTCCGTCAGGATGCGGCGCAGGGGGATCATCGCCAGCCAGCAGAGAAGGCCGCCGCAAAGGGAAAACAGAAAAGCCATCATGGCCCCGGCAAAAACACTGCCCAGGAAGACCCTGACCAGCAGGATCATAAGGGCGTCCCGGGGACCGTAACGGAACACGGCATAAACGGTGACGATGTTGGCAAGTCCCAGTTTTACGCCGGGTATCGGCACAACAGGGGGCAGCTGAGCCTCAACGGTGAAAAGGATGAGCGCGACGGCAGATAGCAGAGCCAGCCGCGCCAGGCGTTTTGTGTTCATGGGCGGGCCCTCCTCACCGGCTCACGGTGTCGGAACCGGACGGGGCCGGATCCTTCAGGGTGATGACCAGACGGTGGGGCAGGCAGACGATGGGAACGGGCTCGTCCGTCAGCCAGCCCTGATGGACGCAGATCCTGTCCGGACAGTCTGCTTCCGAAACGCAGATGCGTCCCGGCTGGACCGTTATGGTGTTGCTGCCCCCACCGGGAGACTCCACCACGAAACTGTATTCCCGGGCGACTTTGGACAGATCGATTTCCCGGATCACGGTCTCGCCCTGAATGATCTGAACGACCGCGCCTTCTGCCTTTTTTGTCAGAAGGAGGGCGGATGCCGCTGCGAGCACAAGAGCTGCTGCGGCGATAATGACAATCCAGGTACGTGTCTTAATCATTCCGGATCACCTCAACCGTGTAGGAAAGGTTCTCGTCCGGCTCGAAGATCTCCGCAGCCCCCGGCGTCAGAAGGAGGCGGCCGTCTTCCGTGGCCAGGACCATCTCAAAGTCCCGGTGGCTCTGCCAGTACCGGACCGCATCATCCGGTCCCATGACAAACAGGGCGGTGGAAAGGGCGTCGCAGGCAAGGCCGTTCTCTCCTGTGATCGTGACGGACAGCAGGCCGCTCTTTGCCGGAAACCCGGTTCCGGGATCCATGATGTGCCACCAGATGTTGCCGTCATCATCCGCAAAGAACCGCTCATAGCCGCCGGAGGTCACGACAGCCCGGTCGGATACGGACAGAACGCCCAGGAGACCGTCCTTGTCGGGACTCTGGATACCGACCCGCCAGGGACTGCCGTCCGGCTTGCAGCCGACGGCCTGGATGTTGCCGCCCAAAGCCAGAAGAGCGCTTTCCACGCCGGCATCCTTCAGCATCACGGCCATCGCGCCGCCCGCATACCCTTTGGCTACGGCGCCCAGGTCGATCTCCATACCCTCGGGAAGAAATACCCGGTTCCCCTCCAGCCGGATCTGCCGGTAATCCACTTTTTCCAGAAGGGCGGCGAGCGTATCGCGGGCAGGGATCCGGGAAGAGCCTTCCGCGGGTTTTGCGCTGGTAAAGCCCCAGGCCCGGACGACAGGATAGACGGAGATATCCAGAGCCCCGTCCGTCTCGGCGCACAGGGAGAGCGTCTGCCGCAGAAGGTCCGCCCCCGCATCGGAAAGCTGCACGCTGCCGCTGCGGTTCAACTCGCTGACGGCGCTGTCCTCCCGTACGACAGACAGTTCCTTTTCCATATCCGTCACGAAGGAGGAGAGCTGTTTCTCCATCGAGGCGTCACCGCCGTAAAAACGGAAAGACATGTACGTGTCCATGGCGAAAAACTCCACAGAATGCTCGGCGGCGGGTTCCGGGGAGGGGGTGGAAGATCCGCCGCAGCCTGTCAGCAGCAGCGCGGTCAGCAGACACAGGATATAGAATGCAGGTTTAGTCGTTCGCAACATAGCTTTCTCCATGGGGCAGGACACATTGTCTCTGCCGTTTGACGGTTTCTGTAGAGGCATCCCCGCGGGGAGGCCGATAGAACCTGCATATTATTATATAGGGTGCGGGATTCCTTGTCAACGCGGGGGCTTTTCACGACTCAGCGCCGTCTCTTCCCTTGACAACAGGTTGTGGGTTCTATATGATAAATAACAAGATATCGTAGATATCGGGGATTTTGTTTTGTTTTGCAAAAGAGGGGGAGATGCGGATGAAAAACACAAACGGGAAGACGTGGGCACTGCGGGCGCTGTTTCTGGTGCTTGCGTGTGCAATCGCCTTTTTCGGCGCGAAATGGGTGGAAAAAGCCCAGTCCCACGACGATGCCGAGGGCAGTTTCCTGCCTGGTGTCTATTCCGCTGAAGCCAACGGCTTTGGCGGGCCGGTGACGGTCACGGTCACCATTGGAGAAAAGGGAGGAATCGCCGACGTACAGATCCAGGGCCCGGCCGAGACCCCCGACGTGGGCGGCGCGGCAATGCCGCTGCTGGCCAAGAAGATCCTCAATGCCCAGAGCGCCGATGTCGACGGCGTTTCCGGCGCGACCTTCACGAGCAACGCCGTGAAGGAGGCTACAGCCAAAGCGCTGATCCTGGCTGCCGGCGGCGAGGTGGATGAGGGCCCGAAGCCTGAGGGCGATGACCTGTTTGTCCCCGGTACCTATACCGGCGTGTCCAAGGGATTCGGGGGAGACGTAACGGTCACCGTAACTCTTTCCGGCAAGAAGATCGATGAGATCACGATCGACGGAGGTCATGAGACAGAGAACATCGGATCCTTTGCCGTTGAGATGCTGGGTGAGCGCATCCTGTCCGCCCAGACGAACAAGGTGGACGCCCTTACCGGCGCAACCGTTACCAGCAACGCGATCCTCCGGGCGCTGACTGATGCACTGACCCAGGCCGGCGCGGATCTGAGCAGGCTGCCCGATGCCCGGGATACCGGCGAGGCGGCAGTCCGCACCAGCGAGACGCTGGAGACAGACATCGTCATCATCGGCGCCGGCGGCGCCGGCATGACAGCTGCGATCAACGCCACTCAGGCCGGCAAGAACGTCATCCTGCTGGAAAAGATGCCTTATGTGGGAGGCAATACCACCAAGGCTACCGGCGGCATGAACGCGGCGGAGACCCACTATCAGAAAGAGCAGGGCATCGAAGATACTGTTGAGCAGTTTGTGGAGGACACCATGAAGGGTGGCCACGACATCAACGACCGGGATCTGGTTACTGTCATGGCGGAGAACTCAGCCGAAGGCATCGACTGGCTGGATTCCATCGGCGCACCGCTGCCCAAGGTCTCTTTCTCCGGAGGCGCCACCAACAAACGCATCCATGCGCCTGAGGACGGCTCCGGCGTGGGAGCCTATCTGGTCACGGCGTTCCGAAGGACCCTGGACGAACTGGGCGTTGAAGTACTGTACGAGACCCGGGCTACCGAGCTGATCATGGAGGACGGGGCCGTTACAGGCGTGATTGCCGAGGGAAAGACGGTCGACTATACCATCCGTGCTTCAGCGGTGATCCTGGCCACCGGCGGTTTCGGAAACAACGAGGACATGATCGTCCAGTACAGACCCGACCTGAAGGGAACGGTCACCACCAGCGCCCCCGGTATCACCGGTGACGGAATCGTGATGGCGCAGGCGGTCGGTGCCGATCTGGTGGACATCGAACAGATCCAGCTTCACCCCACCGTGGAACAGAGTACCAGCATGCTGATTACGGAGAGCGTACGCGGTGACGGCGCCATCCTGGTAAATCAGGAGGGCAAGAGATTCACAAACGAGCTGCTGACCCGCGACGTGGTTTCCGCCGCCGAACTGGCACAGCCCGGAAGCTATGCCTATATCATCTTCGACCAGCATCTGAGGGATGGCCTGAAAGCCATTGAGAAGTATGTGTCCACGGGCATTACCGTCCAGGCGGACACCATCGAAGGCCTGGCGGAGCTGATCGACGTGGATCCCGCCACCCTGGCCGAGACGCTGAACAACTGGAACCAGTATGTGGCCGATCAGAAGGACCCTGATTTCGGCCGCGAGTCCGGAATGGACGCCGATCTGAGCCAGGCGCCCTACTACGCCATCAAGATCGCTCCGGGTATCCACCACACGATGGGCGGCGTCAAAATCAACACCGCTACGCAGGTGATCGATACCAACGGAAACCCCATCCCCGGCCTGTACGCAGCCGGCGAGGTTACCGGAGGCGTTCACGGAGGCAACCGTATCGGCGGCAACGCGGTGGCGGACATCGTGGTGTTCGGCAAGATCGCGGCGGAGAGCGCTGTGGCCTGGTGCGAGGAGCAGAGCCGGTAAAACAGAAACGCGCAGCAGTGAACAGAGAAGCGCCGTCCGGAAGGAATCCTTCCGGGCGGCGTCTTTTTGCACATTATCTCAGCCTCCGAGATACGCTTTTTTGACTTCCGGGCTCCGGGCCAGTTCCTCACCCGTACCGGACAGCGTGATCCGCCCGGTTTCCAGCACATAGGCCCGATGAGCGGTGGAGAGGGCCATTTTGGCGTTTTGCTCCACCAGCAGGATGGTGGTACCGGCATCGTGGAGAGCGCGGATGATCTCAAAGATCTGCTCCACCAGGATCGGAGCCAGCCCCATGGACGGTTCATCCAGCATCAGGAGTTTTGGACGGCTCATCAGAGCCCGGCCCATAGCCAGCATCTGCTGTTCGCCGCCGGAGAGCGTGCCGGCAATTTGCCGTCGCCGTTCCTTTAGACGGGGAAACTGCTCGAAGACTCTCTCCAGGGAGGAAGGAAGATCTGACTTGGGCTGGGTGAAGGCACCCATCTCAAGATTTTCCTCCACAGTCATCTGCAGGAAGATGCGGCGTCCTTCCGGCACATGGGCCAGACCATGCTCCACCAGCTGGTGTGCAGGGACTCCGGCAATGTTCTTTCCTGCGAAGGTAATGGAACCGGTGCGGCTCCGGAGGAGCCCGGAAACCGTCTGCAGCGTGGTGGATTTGCCGGCTCCGTTGGCACCTATGAGTGTTACGATCTCGCCCTCGTCCACGTGAAAGGAGATGTCCTTGATGGCATGGATGGCGCCGTAATAAACGTTGATGTTCTGAACGTCCAGCAGACGTGCCATGTCAGTGTGCCTCCTTTCCCAGATATGCCTCGATCACGACGGGGTTCTGCTTGATCTCATCCGGGGATCCTTTGGCGATGATCTGGCCGAAGTTCAGCACGCAGACACCCTCGCAGATGCCCATGACGAAACTCATGTCGTGCTCGATGAGCAGGACAGCGATGTGGAACAGATCGCGGATCTTGACGATATTTTCCATCAGCTCCGCCGTCTCGCTGGGATTCATGCCGGCGGCCGGTTCATCCAGCAGCAGGAGACTGGGGTTTGTCGCCAGCGCCCGGACGATCTCCAGACGGCGCTGGGCGCCGTAGGGAAGGGAGCCCGCGACTTTATCCGCCATGTCCTGCATGTCCAGAATGGACAGCAGTTCCATCGCCCGATCCCGGGCGATCCGCTCTCCCCGCCAGAAAGTGGGCAGGCGGAAGATGGCGCCGGGCAGACGGTAGTCCATCTCATGGTGGAGCCCCACCAGCACATTGTCCAGCACGGTCATCTGACGGAACAGGCGGATATTCTGGAAGGTTCGGGCAATACCCAGGCGGCATACCTGCTCGGTCGTCATCCGGCTGATATCGTGCCCGTCCAGCAGAATGGAGCCGCGGGTGGGCTGATACACCTTGGTCAGCAGGTTGAAGATCGTTGTTTTGCCGGCACCGTTGGGGCCGATGAGGCCGGAGATCTCCGTCCGGCCCATGACGATACTGAAATCCTTCACGGCGGCCAGGCCGCCGAAATCGATCCCCAGGTGGTGGCACTCCAGAATCGGGCTCTTGTCCGCATCGCGCTCCGGAATCATGGCGAAGGGCTGCAGCGGGACCAGCTTCGCGTCGGGTCGGGTTTTATTGCTGCTCATGGCGCGTCTCCTTCCTGCCGCTCAGGCGCATCCGGGCAAACAGAGTTCTGGCGGCGGTACTGTTCGTCGCGAGCATCACAGCGATCAGCACGATCGCGTAGATCAGCATACGGTAGTCTCCCAGGGAACGGAGTTCCTCCGGCAGCATATATAGAAGTGTTGCGGCGATGATGGAGCCACGCATATTGCCCAGGCCGCCCAGTACCACGAACACCAGCACCAGGATCGAAGTATTGAAGTCGAACTTGGACGCCACAAGGTTGGAATAGTTCAGGCCGTAGAGAGCGCCGGCAGAACCGGCAAGAGCGGCGCTGATCACAAAAGCGGTCATTTTGTGCTTTGTCACACTGAGGCCGACGCTCTCGGCGGCGATCCGGTTGTCGCGGATCGCCATGATCGCCCGGCCCATGCGGCTGTGAATCAGGTTGCGGATGATCAGAAATGTCAGCAGAAGAAGGATCACGCCGGCGGTAAAGGTGGCGATGGTCTCGGTGCCGGTGGCGCCCTGCGCACCTTTGATGATGACCTGTCCGGCAGGGGACAGGCGAAGATCCTCCGCGTTTTTTGAGCCGCGGTAATTGAAGATCACGTGGAGGCCTTTCTCGTCCACGCCCACCAGCAGGCAGGTGATCAGTTCCTTGATGATCTCTCCGAAGGCCAGCGTCACAATGGCAAGATAGTCACCCCGCAGACGCAGAACGGGGATTCCGATGAGGAAGCCGAAGATGCCGGCACATATGGCACCGATCAAAACGGCTGCGCACAGACGAAGCAGGGGGGAGGGGGTCACAAACAGCAGTCCCTGGGAGGCGATCACGCCCGTGAAGGCGCCGACCCCCATGAAACCGGCGTGTCCCAGACTCAGCTCACCCATGATGCCGACCGTCAGGTTGAGAGACAGTGCCATGACTGCGTAGCAGCAGATCGGCACCAGCAGACCTGTGGTGGATCTGCCGAGCATACCCTGGGAACGCATGAGAGACACCGCACCCCAGGCAAGCAGAATCAGAGCGAAGGTGATCAGGTCACTTTTCGTGTGAGGCTTCAGTCGTTTCATCCGCCACCTCACACTTTCTCGGGCACGTATTTGCCCAGCAGGCCGGCCGGCCGGACCAGGAGCACCACGATCAGGACCGTGAACACCACGGAATTGGCCAGCTGCGTGGAGATATAGGCCTTGGCCATTGCCTCGATGACCCCAATCAGCAAACCGCCCAGAAAGGCGCCGGGGATCGAACCGATGCCGCCGAAAACCGCCGCGGTAAAAGCCCGGATGCCGGGCATGGAGCCGGTGGTGGGCATCAGGGTTGGGGTAAAAGAACACAGAAGCACCCCGGCCACTGCCGCCAGGGCGGAGCCGATGGCGAAAGTCACCGAGATGGTGCGGTTCACATTGATCCCCATCAGCCGGGCGGCATCTTTGTCCTCGGAGCAGGCCCGCATGGCTTTGCCGGTCTTGCTGCGGCTGGTAAACAGCGTCAGACCTGCCATGATGACAAGGCACGTCGCCATGGTCAGCAGGGAAATATAGGACACGGAAAGGCGGCCTCCGAAGAGACGGAGCGCACCGGATCTGCCGGTCGCGTCAGTCAGGGGAATCAGCGACTGATATGCTTTCGGCGTGGCCCCCCAGATGAGGAGAGCCAGGTTCTGGAGCAGATAACTGACGCCGATGGCGGTGATCAGCACCGCCAGGGAAGGGGCCTTCCGCAGGGGACGGTAGGCCAGGCCTTCCACGACGACGCCCAAGAGCGTGCACACGGCCATGGCCAGCAGCAGGGCAAGCCAGCCGTTCAGGCCCAGATACATCATACCGCAGAACGAGACGTACCCGCCGATCATGATCACGTCGCCGTGGGCGAAGTTCAGCATCTTGGCGATGCCGTACACCATGGTATAGCCCAGAGCGATGATGGCGTACACGCTGCCCAGGCTGATGCCGCTGATCAAATAGGAGAGAAAATCCATAGTTTGTCCTCTCGTTTTCTTGAGTTTCTAATTCCCCGGAACGGGGAAAACCGGGAGCGCCGCCGGGTGGCGGCGCTCCCTTCAGAAGGGAGGGTTCCCGTTAAGCAGAAACGTATACGCCGTTCTGAATGACCACAGCCACCGGCATCTTGCTGACTTCGCCGGCAGCGCTCCAGGTCATGCCCGAACCGGTCAGGCCGTCATAGGTCATTTTCTGAAGCTCAGCTACCAGCTTGGTGCAGATCTCCTCGGCAGTCATATCGGGAGTGCAGCCGGAAGCTGTCAGGGCGTTGTAGAGAATGTAAACCGTGTCATAGCCGTCGGCGGCGAACTGGTTGGGGGTCTCGCCGAACCGCTTCTGATACTCTGCAACGAAACTCTTGGTCAGAGCGTCCTCCGCGTCGGAAGCGAAGGGGGTCAGCAGCATGACGCCTTCAGCAAGGGAGGTGTCGAAGCCTTCCATGGTCAGGATGCCGTCCATGCCGTCCACGCCGAAGAAGAGAGGGGCGTAATCCATGCTCTTGGCCTGAGCCAGAATAAGGGAGGCGGGCTGATAGTAGATGGGCAGGAACAGCAGGTCGGCACCTTCAGACTGGGCTTTGCCCAGCTGGACGGAAAAGTCTGTCTGAGTATCCTTGGTAAAGGTGCCCTCATACACGACTTCCAGATTCTTCGCAGCGGCTTCGGCAACGAAGGTATCGCGGATGCCCTGAGAGTAAGCGTCATCGTTGCGGTAGAGGACCGCGATCTTTTTGCCGGGCAGATTCTCCGCCATGTAGTCCGCGGCGCCGGTGCCCTGGTTGGGGTCGGTGAAGCAGACCTGGAACATGTTGTCCTTGTTGGCGGTCACATCAGTGGAGGAGGCGGAGGGGGTCAGGCAGAACACCCGGTCCTTGAACGCTTCGGCAGAGGCTGCGATGGCCGAACCGGTGGTGACAGGGCCGACCATGACCTGCATGCCCCAGTCCATCAGGGTGTTGTAGGCGTTGACAGCCTTCTCGCCGTCAGCCTCATCGTCCTGAGGGTTGAACTCGATCTGAACGCCGCCTTTGGCGTTGATCTCATCCACCGCGATCTTCGCACCGTTCATAGCTGCGGTGCCGTAGATAGCCGCGTCACCGGACAGCGGGCCGCTTGCGCCGAACTTGAAAGCGGTTGTCTTTTCACCGCCGCTCTGGCCGCCGCCCTGACCGCCGCAGGCGGCGAGCGACAATACCATCATTACTGCAAGAAGGAAACAAAATACTTTTTTCATGATCTCTTTCTCCTTTTATTTCAATATCTGTCTGGTCTGTCATATATGAAAAAACGATCCCGTCTCGTTCCTCCGAGACGGGATCGTCGGCAGTTCACAGAGCTTATGTTCTGCAACGCTTCCTGTCTCCGGGGGATCCGCTTACCAGTACGCCCGCCAGGCCTACCAGAATCAGGATGGCGGCTACGGCGGATACCGGCAGGATAATGATGGAGACAACAAGAATGGACACCGCGGCCACGGTGCCCAGCAGGACAGAGATATCAGCGCAGGAACAGGAAGCGGCGAACGCATAAGCGGCCGCGGCGGCAGGATTCATATGCCGGAAATACGCCAGACTCTTCATGCGGATCGCTCCTCTCCTGCTGATTTCTTCAGGTTGGCACTATTTTAAAGTGCTAACGAGACAAAGTCAATATACGCCGCTGACAAATGTCACAAAGGGGATCCGTAATGTTCTGTCAGTTTCGCACAACAAAACACCGAAAAAACAGCGACGGGAGACGATCCTGTCGCTGCGGCGGCCCATAGAAGCTAAAAGGCGGGAACTGAGCCGAGTTCCGTATAGATCATCCCCGATTTTCCGCGAGTGGACTGCATCAGGCAGAACCGGTCTGCCTCCATGTCAACGGAGGGGATGGAGATCGTTCCCAGACGGGGATCTCTCTCATAGACGGGACGACGCACCAGGGTGACGTGCGGTGTGAAGCGCTTCCGGTCATAGGGGATGCCGTTCTCTGCAAGCGACCGGCGAAGGCGCCTGGCCAAAGCGGACAGAGAGCCGTCTTCCCGCAGCCCGGCCCACCACAGATCTCCGAAGGAACCAATGCCCTCCAGATGAAGGGCGATGGGATCAAAGGTGACCGCGGCCATCGCCTCCATCACCTTTTCCGGATCGTTATACTCACCCAGAAAGGCCAGGGTCAGGTGGAGATTCTCGGCCCGGGTAAAATTCCCCCGAACGCCCCGGCGGCGCATTTCCTGCTGTACAGAGACAAGGGCGGACCGCATGTCCGGGTCCGGCCTGATCGCGATAAACAGACGCATGAGGCTCAACTCCTTTCCTGGTCTTCCCTCTACACTGTAGCAAGAGAAAGCCGGGCCGTCAAGAACCGTCAGATCATTTCCTCTCCATTCTAACAGCTTCGGCTCTGAGGTGGAAAAAGACACGGCTGGCTGCCGTGCCCTTAACTGTTACTTATATTTGTATTGTAGGAGTTATCCGCCGGGAGGACCTGATGAAGACAAAAGACGCCATCCGGAAAGGATGGCGTTTTTATGCTGGTGGAGACTGCTGGACTCGAACCAGTGACCTCCTGCGTGTGAAGCCCCGAAAAAGCAAAATCCCGAAACCGTTGTGCCGCAACGGGTTTGCGGCGTATAGATTTCCTGTTTTTTTGCACAAAATTCGCACACC
>JAEEGL011784771.1_pt1 | contig 16367 bp, 14 predicted proteins | sample 9134231 | NCBI WGS metagenome assembly JAEEGL01 (sample SAMN16246548, study PRJNA631951) | gut metagenome | biome: gut microbiome; feature: rumen; material: fiber-attached | host: Bos | place: Iran: Karaj | collected 2018-10
CGGCGAAGCGGCAGCGGACGAACGCCTGATTCCAAAGCTTGTTGCCTGGGGACTGGATGAGTTTTCGGTAACGCCGTCGTCCATTTTGCAGACACGGCGCAACATCTGCGAATGCGAATAAAGGAAAGCCCGCCGCATAGAGCATCCTTTACAGGGATGGAATGACACCTGACGAAAAAAAACCGCTTGTATACGCACGTATACAGGCGTTTTTGGTGTGGTTTGAAAGGGACCGCCGGGCTTTGTGCCGCGGCGGGAACAGCTTCGGAAAAAACAACCGCTCAGAAAAAAATCCGATGTTCTCAGCCGGATGAAGATTATTAGAATTCCACGATGCCGTTGACAGCGGATATCTGTCCAATTATAATGAGGACAGAGGAAGACAGAAACTTGCGTCCCGAAAGGATGTGTACTGACGATGCATAAAAACATGAAAATCATTTGTTCCGTTTTTATGGTTTGCTGCCTGTTGTGCGGCATCGTTCCCTGCAGTCTTGGCGTTGCCGCGTCGGATCCGTTGCAGATCATGGTTGCGGCGGACACGCATTTTCAATGCGCGGCGGATCTCGGCGCGTTCTCCGATGAATATACCGACCATCTGCTGGACCCCGAGGTGTACGGCTACGCCTCCAGCCAAGGACAGATGCCCTATGAGTCCGAGGCGATCCTTGCGCAAATGCTTGAAGGTTTTGCCGCGTCTGACGCGTCCTGCCTGCTGATCGCGGGCGATCTGACCTGCGGCAAACCGCAGTCTCACCGTGCCTTGGCGGAATACCTCAAAAAAAACGGAGGCCGCGACCGGCAAGCGCATCTTTGTCATCAACGGCAACCACGACTGCGACGCCTCAGATAGCGACAAGGGCATTTCCATGGAGACCTTCCGTGAGATCTACGCGGAGTTCGGCTACAGCGAAGCGTTTTCCCGCCACAAGGATTCGGCGTCCTATGCGGTTGATCTGAATGACACGCATCGTCTGCTTGCCATCGATTCCTGTATCTACGGGGAAGATGACGGCCGCATCAGCGCGTCGGTGTTCCGCTGGGTCAAGGCGCAGACCGCACAGGCGTCGAAGGACGGGAAAACGCTGCTCACCATGATGCACCACAGCATTTTGCCGCACTATGAGCTACAGCCGATGCTTGGCAACTGGCAGTTCTTTGCGTCGTGGTTCGCGGATCACGGGATCCGGACGGTACTGACCGGACACATCCACGCCAACGATATCTCCTCTACGGTGTCCGACTGCGGAAACACGCTGTACGATATCCAGACAGGTGCGCTGATTGCTTCTCCGAATACCTATCGGCTTCTGACCTTCCTGCCCGATGCGCTGCGCGTGGAAAGCCGGTTCATCACACAGATCGATTCATCTCTTTTGCTGCCGATGCTGACGCAGCAGCAGAAAGCGCTGATAGAAGCGGACTTTCCGTCCTACGCCCGCACCTATTTTGTGAGCGGCGTTGGCAAGTGGCTCAACCGGAATGTCGGTTCTGTCAACCGGCTGGCGCGGTGGTTTAAGCTGAAAGAGGGCAGCAAAGCCTATGCGGCGGCGGAAGAACTGACCGGCGTGCTCGGCGATGCGGTGGGACTCGATATTTATGACACCGGCGACGGTGAAAGCATTGAGCGCGTGCTGCGGCCATGCGGCATTTCGGTGCCGCAAAGCGCCTATCAAAAGCCCTATGAAGTTGCCGCAACGCTGATGTACGGGCTGTTCCACGGTGACGAGGCGACCATCAGCAGCCGGGCGGACACCGAACTGCTGCTGGTCTGTTTACAGGGCGCGGTCCTTTCGGCGGCGCAGCACCTGCCGGCGCCAAAGTCGCTGAGCGCGCTGGTCACAGCCGTGACCGGAAAGGCGCTGTCAAAGCAGTCCCTGCGCGCCTGGTCCGAACAGTGGGCGATGGCGCTGCTGGAAACACTGGCGGGCGGCATCGTAGACGATTTCAGTGCCCCGGCGGATCTGAACGTCACGCTCCGGTGGGAACCACAGGACAACGACGTGACTGTGCATCCGCTGCTGCGGCTGTTCCGGCTGCTGGCGGAGTTTTTGAGCAGACGGTTTGCGTAAACCGGAGGTGCACATTTCCTGACTCCTCACACCGCATCCCTGAAATATAACGATACGGAACCCGGGCTGCAAATCTTAAATATCATCGAATAACACAAAATAGTCAAAAAGATTTTCGCACATTTGCCTCCTTGCCGGTTTCATGCTGCACGGAGATTACTACCTGCCGGATCCCGTCCTTCCCGAAACGGAATACCCGCCGCTCGGCAAGTATGGGAGAATGCGCAAAACCTACCTGCAGGAGCATCATAAGCTGCTCTATAGCCAAATGCTGCGAGACGGGTCGCTTTGGCAGCACCTGCATGAAGTGGACGCGCATGCGCAAAGCACCGTGGACGCGATCATCGCCAGCATGGCGGAGGTTGACGGCGTGACGGAAGGACTCAAGGCAATCGATCCCATGCGCTGGATCGGGCTTATGAACAACTACCGGCACTGCGCGGAAGAGCTGGTGATTAGAGAAATCGTCTATTAAAAGGAATGCAGCCGCGATCTGAAAAAGGTCGCGGCTGTTGCGTTATTTGCTTGACTTTAGACTTGTTAAAGAATCAGCCTATATGCTTTCAACTTGTGCAAATGAGCAAATTGTGATATTATCTTTGTTGATAGATTATCATTAAGGAGGCTTACCATTGAATAGGAATATCAACAAGATAAAGAGTTCATACACGGGCAAAGTGTTATCCTGGGATCAAAAAGATGATATACAAAAGTTACTAACTCTTTTTGAATCTAATACAGTTGACGCCCTTAACACGACTCTTGAATATAGTTTTGTTATGGGTTTTGTAAATGATCAATTAACGCTTATAAATAGAGCTCCAACTTTCTGGAGCGAAGTGTTGAAAGCTTTGCGTTTTACAATGCTTATGAAAGCTGCAAGAATATTCGATGAAAGCAAGGATGCCATCGGTATAAAAAAGGTGTTCAACATTTTGGAACAAAGTATTTATCAGGATATAGTTTGTAATGAACTTGACACTTACAAGAAACAATATGAATCATATTGCAAAGACATTGAAGAGATTCGCACGCTTCGTGATAAAGTATTTGCTCATAATGATAAAACTGAATTCCAGTTTTGGAAGCGCCCAGAAAAGCCAGATTTGGAATTTGAAGGAGAAGTTTGGGAGAGATTAGAAGTGTTATTGAGATGGGTACAAGAAAGCACTCTCTCATTGCGCACAGCATTAGGTGATGGGTATCCCATAGGCCATGAAATAGAGAATGATCTTGACAAACTTATGGACAGCATGGTTGAAAAAAGAAATTAACATGGTGTTACCCAGTATAACTTTTGATAGCTTTAGTTGTATAATGCACTGCCTGCTTGCGAAATTGGTTCCAATCTATCCGATCTGCTTTGATGTTGTGCTTGCTTACTTGACGAAAGGAAACGACCTGTCATTGGACGGATCGTATACTATATTGCCGGACGGCTTCGAGGTGGTGCCGCCGCGTTTCGCCATCGACCACCGCAACCGTTGGATGCTTGACCGCAGCGATGTCGTTGTGACTTGTGTTCGGTATCCCGGCGGCGCGGAAAAATATAAAGCACTGGCCGAACGGAAGGGGAAAACGGTAGAAGTAGCGAAAAACTAACCTAAAAGCCAAGAAATCGGAGACACTCCTTGCTTTTTGGCCTAGAACACGTTCAATGAGGAATCGTTGAAATTTTCAACCATTCCTCATTAGATTTAATCATCGGATTTAGTAAAACCATTAACCGGAATCATTCTGTGGTTGTTTTCAGATGTAATAAATACGATCTTGTTGTATCTGTATCCGCCAAGAAATAAAGAATGTGAAAACAAGGTGTGTCGTGATTCATTGTTCGTTTCAGCCAGAGTCCTCTATTGGTAACACATTTTTCTCGAAAGTAACAATATTGCAAGAAAAAAATTAGTCAAGTATGATTTTGTAAATCGTACTTGACTAATTTGCTTTGCTGTGATATATTTATGATAACACATCGTAGGAGTGATCAATATGTTTATCGGCAGAGAGCGGGAATTAGCTTCTTTGAATCAGCTGTATCAATCTGATAAATTCGAATTTGTTGTACTTTACGGTCGTCGGCGCGTAGGCAAAACTGCGTTAATCAATCGATTTATAGACGGCAAAAAGGCGATCTACTTTATGGGCGTAGAGAGCAATGCTAAGCAGAACCTGGAGAATTTTAGCAAAAGCATTCTTGAGTATTACGGCGGAATGGGAGAGGCCGACATGTCTTTTGCAACGTTTCAAGCTGCGCTTGAGACTGTGTTTAAGTTGTCCTGTAACCAACGAATCATTCTTGCTATTGATGAGTATCCCTACGTTGCCAGAGCATCGAAGAGCCTTGCCTCCACGCTGCAAATGCTGATTGATAAATACAAGGATAATTGTAAACTAATGCTGATTTTGTGTGGGTCCTCCATGTCCTATATGGAAGACCACGTTTTGGCGTACAAAGCGCCGCTTTATGGTAGACGGACGGCGCAGATCAAGCTTTTGCCCTTCGACTTTGAAGAAACCTGCCGTTATTTCAAGAAGTTTTCCGGCGAGGAGAAAGCCTTGGCGTATGGAATTGTGGGCGGTACCCCACAGTATCTTTTGCAGATCAATGACAGCCTCAGTATTGAAGATAACGTGAAGAATACCTACCTGAATCCGATGTCTTCTTTATATGAAGAGCCGACATATCTCCTGAAGCAGGAGGTCCGGGAACCGGCGATCTACACGGCAATTATTACAGCAATTGCGACCGGCGCTTCTCGCATGTCGGAGATTTCCGGCAAGGTCGGTGAGGATACCAATGTCTGCGCCACCTATATGAAGAATCTGATTGCGCTCGGCATCGTTCGCAAAGAAACGCCGTACGGAGAGAAAGCGTCAAAGAAATCGCTGTATTGTATTGATGATAACATGTTCCGCTTCTGGTATCGGTTTGTGCCGGAAAACGCTTCGATGATTGCGCGGGGCGCTGCAGATCTGGTTTACAAGCGAATTGAGCCCTTCCTCTCGGAATATATGGGCAAGGTGTTTGAGGAGATTTGTAAACAATACCTTTGGAAACTGCTTTTGAAACAGGAATCTCCGGTTCAGTTTGCCTCTCTCGGTCGTTGGTGGGGCAATGACCCAATTCATAAATGCCAAGCCGAGATTGATATCATGGGCGAGCAGGACAAGAACACCGCACTTTTTGCAGAGTGCAAATGGACAAACGAGAAGGTGGATCGCGGTGTGCTTGAAACATTAATTACCCGAAGTGAGGTGTTCACATACAAAGCCGCACATTATTTCCTTTTTGCAAAATCCGGTTTTTCTACTGGATGTATGGAAATGGCTAAAAAAAGGGGAAATGTAACGCTTTTAGAATATTCAGAAATCGTGAATGAATTGAAATAAAGGGGAGATTTATATGTTTCCAGAACAAATCGCACGGATTAAAATTGATAAGCAGCTAACCAGTGCAGGATGGGACATCGTCTCAAGAGATGAGTATGCCCCCCAAAGTGCATCGGCTGTCAAGGAAGCCCTTATGCAGGGAAATACAGAGAGCGATTATTTGCTTTTTGTGGATGATAAGGCTATTGCTGTTGTCGAGGCTAAACCTGAAGATAATCCTCTTGGTAAGGATGTTCAGCAGCAGGCCGAGGATTACGCTTGCAATCCGCAAGATTGGTATGGCCTGTGGTTCCCGAACCAGATTCCGCTGGTTTACCTTGCAAATGGCAAGAAGATTTACTTCAAAAGTATGCTGAAACCCGACAGCGAATATATGGAACTATCCGAGATGCATTCGCCGAAAAAGATGCTGCAGTTGATCGGGCAGGTTTCAGATTTCGGCGCGTTACCGCGTCTTGATAAGCGCGGTCTGCGTGATTGCCAGTATAGAGCAGAAACCGAATTTGAAAAATCCATCAAAGCAGGAAACAAGAAGAGCCTTGCCATATTGGCAACAGGCTCCGGCAAAACTTACCTTGCATGCCTCGCCAGCTATAGACTTTTGAACTACACTCCGGCTATAAGAGTCCTGTTCCTCGTTGACAGAAACAATCTGGCGCGGCAGACGGAAAGCGAGTTCAGCACCTTCGATCGCACCGAAAGACAACAGGAAATGAGCTCGCTGTATGAGATCAAGCGGCTGAAAAAGGACAAAGACATCAAAGCCGATATTGTGATCTCGACGATCCAAAAACTGTTCGCAGTGTTAACAGGCAGCCCCCTCCCCGGCGATGACGATGAGGACGCTGAGGATGAAAGGAACACGGCTGACGAAGAAAAGGAAGAGATCAAGGTTATTCAACTCGGTGACGATCTGATGCTGCCACCCGATTACTTCCAGCTCATCATTGTAGACGAATGTCATCGTTCCATTTATGGAAAATGGCGTGCAGTGTTGGATTATTTCTCCGGCGCTCATGTACTCGGTCTCACAGCCACACCAACACCGGAGGCTTATGCATTTTTCAATAACAACATTATCGAGGAATATACCTACGACGATTCTGTCGTGGATGGCGTTAATGTCCCTTCGCGTGTGTATCGCATAATCACGGAGGTCACTGAGCACGGCGGTGCGATCAAGGCAGGCACAAAGGTGACGGAAACTGCCCGGAAAACCGGTGCAGAGACAACATACGAAGTCCACCACAGAGTGGATTACGATCCAAACGCCCTTGACCGCTCAGTCATCAATCCCGATCAGATCAGAGAAGTTTTGGAGGCATACAAGAAATCCATTTATGCAGAGCTTTACCCAGACCGCGACAAAAATTGGGAATACATCCCTAAAACGCTGATCTTCGCCAAAGACGATAATCATGCCACGCAGATCGTTGAAGTTGCAAAGCAGGTGTTCGGTGAGGAATTTGAAGACGGTGTGGTGCCGGAGCATTTCGTCCAGAAGATTACCTACACGGCAGGCGATTCAAATGGCCTCATTCGAGACCTTCGCACGGAAAAAGATTTCCGCATCGCGGTCACAGTTACGCTGGTGGCAACAGGCACCGACGTAAAGCCACTCGAAGTCGTGCTGTTTATGAAGGACGTTCATTCCGACGTTCTCTACACGCAGATGAAGGGACGCGGCTGCCGCGTCGTTGAAGATGACCGTCTACGTGAAGTCACGCCGAACGCCAATACAAAAGAGTGCTACTACATTGTGGACGCAGTCGGGGTAACCGAGAGCGACAAGCATCTTCCGAAACCCGGCGGCGGTGGAACCGGCAAAGGTGTCCTTTCGTTGGAAAAACTGTTGGAGCACCTCGCGCATAACGAATTGAGCGACGAAAACCTTTGGCTTCTCCGCGACTACTGCTCCACCATCAATCGTAGATATGAAAACAATGCGCTGTTCGGCAGGCATCTTGATTTCTTTATCACTGAATATGGCTTTGCGCCGAAGGCAATCGCATTCACCATTCAGAAAGCGTTCGATCATGCGACTCTGCCGCCGTACAGCAGCCCGTCGGATGATAACACCGAGCGCATGGATTTGATTGCGGATCTGATCTACAATATCCCCGCTCGCCGCAAGCTGTTGGAGATGCAGCGCGGATATGTTGTAAAAACGGAAGACGATCCGGATGAGCTCATTTACGCGGGCTTCTCGAAAGAAACGGCAAAATCTTTCATTGACAACTTTGAACAGTATTTGCAGGACAACAAGGACAGTATTGAGGCCCTACGGATCATTTACAATTCCGAGGATACGGTGATCACACACAGCATGTTGGTTGAGCTACGCGACAGGCTGCTCGCCGAAAGCCGACAGTACGGCGTCTACCAGATTTGGAAGAATTATAAGGTCTTGGATGAAACCGGCGATGTGGACGAACTAGATGTAAAGACGAACGTGAACGCGCTTACGAACCTGATTCAGATTGTGCGTTTCGCGTACAATAAGAACCAGAAACTTACCAGTATGATCAAGGGTTACGCGCAGCGTTTTAATCTGTTTTGCGGACAGGCACAGCGTGTTCTAACAGACGACCAAAAAGAGATCATGCGGCAGATAGCGGAATTTGTTGTCAACGACGGTGCGATCTCTGCAGAAGAACTAAACGAAATTGACACGGATCTCTGGCGTAGAGGCGTGATCAGTCTCACAGCTCCCGTCCTTGCGGAAGAGATGCAGAAAATGGCAAAATTCCTTTTGAAATCAGCTTGAGAGGTGCAAACAAATGGAAACAGCACAGAAAACCGAATCCGCCCTTCTTTCAAAAGTGTGGAATATTGCAAACGTTCTTTCATCTGCCGGCGTTGGATTTACAGATTACATTACACAGCTGACATATATTCTCTTTTTAAAGATGGACAACGAAAAGGAAGCGCTGGGCCTTCAAAGCTATCTGCCAGAGGGATATAAGTGGAAAGATCTCTGTGCTCTCAGCGGAACCGATCTAGTCGATAAATATGAAGATATCCTGAAAGAACTTTCTGAGTGCGAGGGACTCATCGGTACCATCTTTACAAAGGCGACAAATAAAATATATCGACCTGTTATGCTTAAAAAGGTCATCGACATGGTGGCAGAGGATAACTGGTACATGATGGAAGGCGATCTAAAAGGCGCAATTTATGAGAAGATTCTTGAGAAGAACGGACAGGATAAAAAGAGCGGCGCAGGTCAGTACTTTACACCCAGAGCCCTTATCTCGGCGATCGTGGACGTTATCGATCCGAAAATCACGGAAACTGTGGCGGATCCCTGTTGCGGAACGGCGGGCTTCCTCCTCGCTGCATATGAGCACATGCGGACACAGAGCCGCGATGTGGAGCGGCAGCGTTTCCTGAAGAACAACGCCCTGTTTGGAGCAGACAACACATCCCTCGTTGTCACTCTTGCCTCCATGAATCTTTATTTGCACGACATCGGCGTAAACAAGAGCCCGATTCTCTATCAGGATTCGTTGATTGACACGTCTGATCGGATGTTTCAGATCGTCATGACCAATCCGCCTTTCGGCACCCGCCCACAGGGCAGCGTTGACGTATCCGCGAATCGTCCTGAATTTATTAAGACATCAGATAATCAGGTCAATTTTTTGCAGCACATCATGTCGATCGTAAAAACGGGTGGCAGGGTTGGCGTCGTTATGCCGGACAGCATTCTGACGGACGGTGATTCCACTAAGAAGGTCAGAGATAAGCTGCTGAAGGATTTTAACCTGCATACGATCCTGCGTCTTCCAACCGGCATTTTCTATGCCAACGGCGTAAAGACGAATGTCCTGTTCTTTGAAAAAGGCGAACCAACAAAGGATATCTGGGTCTATGACTACCGCACCTGCATCAAGCATACGCAGGTCACAAAACCCATGACAAGAGCCGATCTGCAGAATTTTGTTGAGTGCTACTGTTCCGGTCACAGGAAGGACCGTAAGGAAACGTACAACGCTGAGACCAACCCCAACGGCAGATGGCGCAGATTCTCCGCTGAAGAAGTCGCCGGGCGCGAAGACCTCAACTTCAAATGGCTCGACTTCACTGAAGAAGATGATCGTACCGTCGCGGATATCCTTGACGAGATACAGGAAGAATCTGACGGAATCGCAGCCGCTGTCACCCGACTGAAGGAACTGCTTGGAGGGATTGAGCTTTGATAGATACACAAGCAATCAGGAATCACATATTAGAGCTCTCCCTACGCGGACAGTTTTCTTCACAGCATCCTGAAGATGGTGATGCGTCAGGATTTGTAGCAGAATTGTCCCAAAAACTGAAGGGGCAACCGTATATTCCCGATGTTGAAGAAAGGGATATTCCATACGAGATTCCTACGTCATGGAAATGGTGTAGGCTGTCAGATATTGGTTCGACAAATATTGGGCTTACATATCATCCAGAAGACATTTCCACAACTGGAACCATAGTCGCCAGATCGAGTAACATTGTTAATGGCAGAATGGATTATTCCGATTTGGTAAGGGTAACGTGTCCAATCCGTGACAACCAGTACCTTGAGCAAAATGACATCCTGATCTGTGCAAGAAACGGGAGCAAATCCTTAGTCGGAAAATGCGCTATTTTTGATGGCGAGTCTAAAACGGTTGCCTTCGGTGCGTTTATGGCAGTGTTCAGAACTCCACTCTTCCGCTATGTGTACCATTACTTCAACACGCGGGTATTTAAACGGAATTTCATTAGTGATGACAGCAAACAGATAAACCAAGTTACACAGTCTATCCTTAAACAAGCACTAATTCCTGTTCCACCCCTTGCAGAACAACAACGTATCATCGAAAGAATTGAGCAGGCCTTTTCCATCCTTGACACCATCGACACACTGCAGGCGCAGTACGCCGACAACCTTACTGTACTGAAAAGCAAGCTGATCGATCTCGCGATTCAGGGCAAGCTGACGGAGCAGCTGCCGGAAGACGGAACAGCGGAACAACTGTATCAAATGATTCAGGAGGAAAAACAGAACCGCATTGCAGTAGGAATTATAAAGAAAGAAAAACCCGTTGTAGGTGTTGACAACGAGCCACACACTATCCCATCTTCATGGAAATGGGTTCGGCTCGGAAATATTGCTACCATACTTGGGGGCAAAAGAATTCCCGCTGGCAGATCCTTAACAACAGAAGATACTGGTCACAAATACATTCGAGTATCAGAAATGAAAAACAGAACCGTAATTACGGACGGTTTGCTTTTCGTTCCTGAAGACATTTATCCGTTCATATCACAGTACATCATAAAAAAAGAGGACGTATACATTACCGTTGCAGGCACAATCGGTAGGGTCGGGAAAATCCCACCTGAAATCGATGGCGCAAATTTAACAGAAAATGCCGACAGAATTGTTTTTACGAATCTCGATCAAGATTGGCTTATAATTTGCCTGTCATCTTCAGAAGTCCAAAAACAGATTGAACTACTAACGACTCAGGTAGCACAGCCAAAGCTTGCCATCAAGAGAATACAAGAATTTCTACTTCCGCTCCCACCACTTGCAGAGCAGAAGCGGATCGTGGCAAAACTGGATGAGCTAATGCCGATTTTTGAGAAATAGCATAGGAGCAGGTCATAATGACAAATGAGACACAGCATGCATTCGATATTAAGTCCAAGACCAGATTTCAAATCAGAGACGAGGATCTAGGCAAGGCAGCGCAGTATGCGCTTTTGGAAGCTTGTGAATGGGATGATGCGGTTCTCGCGCTACTTCCAAATAAAAAGCGATTTTGCTGTCAGATTTGCGTTATGGCCATGTTTTCAGTCGAGCTATACCTAAAAGCCATTCTGATGGCAAAAGGCACGAACGTAACCAACAAAGAATTTAAGCACAAAGTGGAGTGTATGTTCTACGCACTGAGCGCTTCGGAGCAGGCGACCGTCAAATCCGGGATAACACCAACAGGTGTTGATGTCACTAATATGATCGATGATCACATCAAGCTGGACAGCTTTGAAGATAAGCTGAAATTCATATCAAATGATTTTATACAACTCCGATATCACTACGAAAAGTTTATGAACGGTGAACCTGTTTACGCGTTTCCAGATTTTATCCTCGCATTACGTGACAATGTCAGGAAACTTGCAAAAGGACACAGTTCCGCAGGAATAGAACCTACAGGTGCAAAAAATAAGAGGAACGAATAACTGATCTTCGAGGTAACGTTAGCTTCGACAAACTTTGTCCACCAATGAGTATCGGATTGCCACATGATCAGAAATGAATAATAGCAGGCAAAAATGAAACAACCACGACCTAAACAGATCATGGTTGTCTTTTTCGTATTTGTTTCAAACTGCCGTTGATATAGAATTCATTTTTCTTTTTTGTAATGGTTCTAAAAAACCATTCAGGCGCAAAGTCTGCAAGAATAAAAATACAGGTGTTCAAAACAAAGATTTCTTCCTCACTTTTAACCCTTTCAACCTGTAGATTGAATAAATCTATACTTTTCCAATTAAGATACTCTTCGACAACAGGCAATTCATATTTTCCTGTAAGGATAAAGTTTGCCTTGCAAATATGATGAAAGAGCAAACTCATAAAGATAAAATAGTCGTACTGATTGATATCGGTAAAGCGGCTTTCTTGCCCAACTATTCTCTTGTACTCCATACAATTCTGGAGCGAAACTGTTCTGTCTCTAAACGAATCGTCTGGTAAACATGGGAAATGTTTATATGACTGCATCATTGGATAGTTTATATATAGTTTGCCTCTATCAGAAGAATCATTGAAATAGTCCAACATCCTTTTTACGGTATCAAAATGCGGGACGTCATGATGTGGATCAAAGTCAAATATCATGAAAATATCCCGATACTTTTCGCCTAACAACTTCTTTTGTTCTTTATCATCTTCTAGAGATCTTAAAACCAACTGAATGTCAATTTCATCATTTTCAAAATCTGGATAGTCATTATACAATAATTGGGCGAGAACATGTATATTGCAGCGGTATGGGTATATCTCATACCCCGTGCTCCCACTGCACTTTTTTAGAAGTCTGCGGACAAAAGACACTTCATCATTAATGCCCTCAACGATAAACAGAATCTTATTGTTAGGCATCAAACTCACCGTTTCTTAACAGTTTTTCAAGATTGTGCCCCTCACGCAACTCCCTTTCAGTGCTATCAGCAAAAGATTTCAGTTGCCCATTTGACAGCTGGAAATAGCAGTCTGGCCGCAACAAAGTATTACTAGCAAGATATGAGTTGTGTGTAGTGAAAACAGCCTGAACATTATCCAACTCATAAATATATCGAAGAACATTCCTTGCAAGTTCAAAGTGATAAAACGCATCAAATTCATCTATGAATAGAAATGAGACATCACTAAACCGTCGACTCCAATAGAATAACAACTGCAAAGCCCTTGTTCCACTAGACGCTGTGTTTTCAAAGATGAGCGGATTTTTTTTGTGTTCTTCAACAAGAAGCTTGATTGGCTCTGGAGCTGTAACAGTTGCAACCCCCAATTTCATATCGATTCCTGCCATGTCATGTAGGAACTTTTGGAATTCACCAATCAAATTGTTTTCGATAAGCCAGGGGCTAAGATTGTCAACTCCAGTGGTAAGACCAATATAGGAATTGTTTTGTAGAGATCTAAACCAAAGCATTTTGGATACAAAGTTCATTATAAAGCGAACATAAGAATTAGGACCTTGGATAGTATTGTTTGCGACATATCTAAGAATTGCTAAGTTATTTTCAAAAAAGTCGAAGTTTAGGCTTTTACAATCTATAAGCTGCATATTATCAAAGATGCCTTTCTTTGCTACAAAATCATAAGAAAAGATTTTCACATCATCAATATACAACTCTTCAAAAACCAATTTTTGGGGCATTGTCTTATGATATATATAACGAATAACACTTGATTCTTTTTTGAAAATATATTCAAATTTTGCAACTTTTGAATCGCTGTCGCTGTTAATAAAACTCATTTCATCAAGTTGAGTTTTCTCAATGTTTTTATCAGTAAGCAAACCTACAATGTCAAAAACACCTAAGCCCAAATTGCTTTTTCCAGACGCATTGGGCCCATATATTACCACTTTACTCAACAGATCATTGTGAACACATTTTGGATTAAACTTGTAATCATGCTGCACAGAAAAATCTAAAGTAATAGGCTCTTTAAAGTTTTTATAGTTTTCTACAGTAAATTTGATTAACATATTATCACCCAACGCAATAATACTCCTTTCATACAAATATGTCAATACTTTCCGTAAAAAAATTACGGCACGTGTTATTCTTTGAGGCTTAAATAAGATTTATGCAGCGTGAAGTGATAAAAATGCTATATCTCGAACGTACTTCGGACTTTGCCATTGTACATGTACTTCATTTCTTATTTATGTGGTAAATTCATCATAAAACCACCGTTCTATTCTATGTTCTTAAGCACCTTGATCGCAACACCCTGTATCTCACAGTTGTCAACAAAGATGTCCTCCATTCTTGAGTTCTCTGGATGTAATCGGACACGTCGCTTTTGAGGATCCACATAATACCGTTTAAGTGTAGCTTCGTTCTCTATGAGGGCAACAACAATTTGGCCCTCGTCGGCATGATTCTGCTGTCGGATCAACACAAAATCTCCATCATCGATGCCTGCTTCAATCATTGAATCTCCATATGCATGAAGCAGGAAGTAGTCGCCTTGACCAAATAGCGCAACAGGAAGTCGAACATACTCTTCGATGTTTTCCTCCGCAAATTTAGGGATGCCACAAGAAATAGCGCCAAGAACAGGAACTCGAACAACCTGCATCTTTGCCTTTGTAGAAGTCAGTGTGCGGAAACCAGAATAGCTGATGATACCATCTTTACGCAATTGTTCAACATATCGTTGAACTGTGGCCTTTGACGAGCCAAGGCCGTCTGCGACTTCCTGCATGGAGGGAGCAACACCGGTTTTATCTGTATAATCACTTACAAACTGTTCGATGGCAACTAACAAAGCCTTGTTCTTACTTCTCATGTTAATCTCCTTATAAACGAAACATTTGTCTCACTTACAATTTAATTATATGACAAATAAAGCTCAATGTCAAGCGATTCGAGATAAAAATCAGATAGTTCATTTGTTTGAATCTATCCTGTAAATCAATCCAAGAAAACCACACCGCCGGCGACCTTCACGGTCAACCGGCGGCTTTTCCATTTATTCTATTATTTCAATAACTTAACCCCTTCGGCGTTATCACATATAGATGATCAAACGCATGCCGTTTCTTGAACTCACGTATAATCCCTTCCGCATACCGTCCGCGCACAAAGAGAAAGACGGTATCCATATACGGCCTGTAGGTGAGTACGATCTCGTCAAGAATCCATGCCAAGTCCTTTTTTCCAAGATAAGACTCGTCATAAAACTGGATGGTTGCCTTGCAAAACCCTTCATCGGAATCGAACTCCAACACAACATTGCCGATTTTGATTTTCGGATCGTTGCCCCGCAGCACCGTTGTTTTTTTCAGGTGTCCGACGGTATAGATTCGCGCCAGTTTGTAATACGCATAATTCATACAGGCCTGTTTGTATCCTTCTTCGGCCCGTTGTTTCAGCACCTGCTCCGCTTCTTCCGGAGCGGGTGCTTTTTTGCCCGAATAGACATATTTGAACCAAAAGTCGAAATACGGATTTGCGAAGTCATAACTGCCGGTCTTCTTGTTCTTTTTGATGATGTTGCCTTCAATCAGCGCCTTCAGATATTTGTCACACTTGTTCGGCGCATAGCTGGCAAACCGTGCGATTTCGCTGTTTCTGTGTTTGTCCAGCGCAATCGCATAGCAAAGCGTCATGTAGCTTTCCGGCGCACGAAACAGGGTACGGAAAACCTGTTCGGCAAAGGTGCAATAGGTTTCGGAAGACATACAGTAGTTTAATGCTTCCACTGCGTAGATGTCAGACGGCAGCGCATGTACCAACGCAGGAATGCCCCCGGTCAGGGCAAACAGACGGAGCTGGTTTTCGGTACCTGCTTTCGGAAACAGCTTCACGATGTCGGCGATGGCATAGTACCGCATTTCAATACTCATCTTCCGGAGATAGAAGGTATCTCTGTCTTCGTAATCCAAAAAGACTTCGTCAAACTTCATCTGTCGGGAGACGACGATCAGAAACAGCCTGTGGGGGATATAACGGCTCGCTGTATAGAGAAGCATCTCTTGAAACTCATCGTCCTGCAAAAGCAGATCCACGTCATCCAGAATCAAAACCGAATTGAAATGCGCGCGGTTCACAGCAAAGGCAGTGATGATGTCTTGCCAATTCTTCGAAGTTATTTCCGTTTCGGCCAGTTCTGATAAACGCTCTGCCAGCAGACGGATCGCCATATCCGCTGTCAGATTCCTGCAGGAAAAATAAAAGCCATTATGCTCTTCGGCAAAGTGTTTTACAAAAGTTGTTTTGCCGGATCCCAACGGTCCAGAGATATGGATATATTTCGGATACTTTAAAAACGGTCCTTGAAACTTTTCAAATTCACGAAACATATATGCCAGCCGCTTCTGCTGTTCCGCTCTCTCAAAATACACGTTTTTCGCCTCGATTCCGTCAACTCTCGATATGATACTGCTTTCATTCTACCATGAAGTGACAGGAAAGGCAATAGAAAACAGAACATTTGTTTGACAAAATGCGAAAAAACAGTCAAAAAAGAGAACTTTGCCTTGTGCAAAGTTCCAAACTTAAAAAAATATCAAAAAAAGAGTTTCGAAAAACCTGTACCGCATGTATTTTATAGGTGAAGGGCAAAAACCCGAGAATCGGGGAAGCTCTGCCTAAAACTGAATAGCGCCCGAACCTTCTAATAGAGTGCCCCGC
>JAEEGL012825487.1_pt1 | contig 16367 bp, 17 predicted proteins | sample 9134231 | NCBI WGS metagenome assembly JAEEGL01 (sample SAMN16246548, study PRJNA631951) | gut metagenome | biome: gut microbiome; feature: rumen; material: fiber-attached | host: Bos | place: Iran: Karaj | collected 2018-10
AAGTCAAAAAATAACGCCGTCATTAAGTACAACCGATGGGGTTATATCTTCTTGATTCCGTTTGTGGCAGCGTATGTTATCTTTCAGCTGATTCCACTCTTTACCACGATTTATAACAGTTTCTTTGAAAATTATCGCGACGGTTTAACACAGATTGGACCGACATTTATCGGACTTGAAAACTACAAAACCTTGTTAAGCTCCGGTAAATTGTTTACCTACACCAAAAACACAATGATTATGTGGGTAATGGGATTTATTCCGCAGATTGTATTCTCACTTTTATTGGCAGCATGGTTCTCTGATCCGGCACTTCGCTTAAAAGGACAGAGGTTCTTCAAGACGGTTATTTACTTACCGAACTTGATCATGGCTTCCGCATTTTCAATGTTGTTCTTTACATTGTTCTCCACCGTGGGACCAATCAACAGCATTTTGATGAACATTGGTGTTATTAAAGAAGCGTACAACTTCATGATTCATGTTTGGTCTGTTCGTTCTTTGGTAGCATTTATGAACTTTATCATGTGGTTTGGTAATACAACTATCTTGCTATTGGCAGGTATGCTCGGTATCGATACTTCCCTTTATGAAGCGGCGGAAGTGGACGGTGCCAACGCAACACAGATTTTCTACCGAATTACATTACCGTTATTAAAACCGATTTTATTATATGTAATGATTACATCATTAATCGGTGGTTTACAGATGTTCGATGTACCACAGATTTTAACATCCGGTTCCGGAGATCCGATGGGTTCATCCATGACACTTATCATGTATTTGAACCAGCACTTGTTCTCTAAGAACTATGGTATGGGTGGTGCCTTATCCGTACTCTTATTCATCATTACGGGTATCCTAAGCTTGATTGTCTTTAAGACAATGGGATATGAAAAGAAAGGAGCGAAGTAATCATGGATCAGACAAATTTGAAAGCAGCAAAGGGAATGAATATTCATCTTAGAAGAATAATTTCCTATGTCGTACTTATTTTAATTACCATCATGTGTTTGATTTGGTTTTATATCCTTTTGATTAACTCCACTCGTTCACATGCTGAATTAACCAGAGGATTCACAGTAATCCCAAGTAGTTATTTGGTAAAGAACTTTACCAATGTTATGAAGGGTACATTACCGATTGTATCCGGTATGAAAAACAGTTTGATTGTTGCAGTAATCTCTGCAGTGATTTGTACTTATTTTTCAACCATGACAGCATATGCCATTCACGTATATGACTTTAAGTTAAAGAAATATGCATATGCATTTATCCTTGCGGTTATGATGATCCCGACTCAGGTTACCGCACTTGGATTTATTAAGTTAGTAAAAGATATTGGTCTTGAGGATAATTTGGCGGCATTATATTTGCCGAGTATCGCATCTCCGATTGTGTTCTTCTATATGAAACAGTACATGGAGTCAACCCTTCCTCTTTCATTGATTGAGGCAGCAAGAATCGACGGTGCAAACGAATTCTTCACATTCAACAGAATTTGCTTACCACTTATGAAACCTGCGATTGCGGTTCAGGCCATCTTTACTTTTGTAGGAAGCTGGAACAATTACTTTACTCCGGCTCTTGTAATTAAGTCAGACGCTAAGAAGACACTTCCGATTTTGATTGCACAATTACGAAGTGCCGACTTCTTGAAGTTTGATATGGGACAGGTATATGTAACCATTGCGTTTAGTATCTTCCCGGTTGTAATCGTTTACCTCTTGTTATCTAAATACATCGTTGGTGGTGTGACTGCCGGTGGTGTAAAGGGATAACAGATTCAAACTCTTTCTTCATTTTAGTATTTGAGAAATCAAATACACCCTCATTTCATAAAGCTACCGTGACGATGAATCGTTGCGGTAGTTTTTGCTTTGCCTAAAAATATGCTATAATTCGAGGACGAGGTGAAACATGGATCCGTTAAGATTTTTTGTATATGAGGAAAGCCTTTATGACTTTTCGGAAGATATTTTAGATACAATTGAAAAAGAAGCATTGGAAAACGAGGTGCCCATTATCCGAAAGGATACCCAAGGGTACTTGCGTTTTCTTTTGGAGGCTTTAAAGCCGAAAAGAATTCTTGAGGTTGGCACAGCAGTAGGTTTTTCTGCGATTTTATTCGCACGTCATACAGATGCGGATATTATTACCATGGAAAACTACGAGCCGAGAATTTCTGTGGCAAAAGAAAACTTCAAACGCGCCGGCATGGAGAATCGCATTACTTTGATAGAAGGTGATGCGGCAGAAAGCCTGGATCACTTGGGAGGTGATTTCGATTTTGTATTTATCGATGCCGCAAAAGGGCAGTACGGTGTCTATTTGGAAAAGATCATGTCCCACGTCCACAAAGGTAGTGTGATTGTTTGCGACAATATTCTATTCGACGGCAACATCTTAGAATCCAAGTACGCCGTAGAACGTCGCGACCGCACCATCCACAAACGTTTACGCGATTTCATCTACGATATGTGTCATGACCCGCGATTTACAACTTCAATTTTATCGGTAGGCGATGGATTACTATTATCGGTTGTGAAATAAAATCGTATTTGACGTGAATGACATGTTTCCGAGTAGACACCGCGTAGACGGTGCCGAGGAAACATGGGCATTTCACGTCAAATGCGTAGTTTTTTAGATAAGGATATAATAAATGAGAGATTTAGAATTATTGGTTCCTGCGGGAAGTTTAGAAGTATTAAAGATTGCAGTCATCTATGGTGCAGACGCAGTTTACATCGGTGGTGAGATGTTTTCTCTTCGTGAGAAAGCGCAGAACTTTTCAAAGGAAGAAATGGCAGAAGGAATCGCCTTCGCCCACGAACACGGTGTAAAGGTGTATGTCACCGCAAATATTTTTGCCCATAACGAAGACTTAAAAGAAGCGGTGGATTACTTTAAAGAGTTGGAAGAATTAAAGCCGGATGCAGTGTTAATTTCTGATCCGGGACTGTTTATGCTGGCAAAAGAGAATTGTCCAAGTGTACAGATTCATATTTCCACCCAGGCAAACAACACCAACTATGAAATCTTCAGATTTTGGAAGAACCTCGGTGCAACCCGTGTGGTAACGGCCAGAGAGCTTTCTTTAAAAGAAATCAAAGAAATCCGTGCACACATTCCGGAAGAAATGGAAATCGAATCCTTTATTCACGGAGCCATGTGTATTTCTTATTCCGGAAGATGCTTACTTTCCAATTATTTCACCGGAAGAGATGCAAACCATGGGGCGTGTACCCATCCTTGCCGTTGGAAGTATTCTGTTGTGGAAGAAAAGCGCCCGGGAGAATACTTGCCGGTATATGAGAATGAACGCGGAACCTACATCTTTAACTCTAAGGATTTGTGCATGATCGAGCACTTGCCGGATATGATTGATGCGGGAATCGACTCCTTTAAGATTGAGGGAAGAATGAAGACGGCCCTTTATGTGGCAACCGTTGCCCGCACTTATCGCAAGGCCATCGATGATTATTTGAAGGATCCGGCACTATATGAAAAGAACATGCCTTGGTATTTGGATCAGATTTCCGATTGTACCTATCGTCAGTTTACCACCGGCTTTTTCTACGGAAAACCATCGGAAGAAACACAGATTTACGATAATAACACTTACGCAGTGGGTTCTACCTACTTGGGAACCATTCTGAAAGTGGAAAACGGATTGGGATATTTCCAACAAAAAAATAAATTTTGTGTAGGCGAAACTATTGAAGTTATGAAGCCAAACGGAGATAATATAGAAGTAGAGGTAAAAAGTCTTCGTGATGAGGATGGTAACGAGGTTGAATCTTGTCCGCATTCGAAGCAAATGTTGTATGTCGACTTGGGGGTTGAATTAAATGAGTTTGACATACTGAGACGGAGGGAAAAGGTATGAGCGAGAAGTATGTTGCTTATGTGGGGACCTACACACACGAAAAAAGTGAAGGAATTTATGTATACGATATAGATGTAACGACGGGGGCTATGAAAGAACGCAGCGTTGCATACATCAATAATCCGTCCTATGTTTGTTTGTCTCACGACGGAAAGTTTTTGTATTCCATCGCAGACGAAGGTGTAGCTGCTTTTTCCGTTGATAAGAACGGTGATTTGAAAAAGATCAATCAGGCTTGGATCGGAGGAATGCGTGGCTGCTATTTGGAAGTGGATTCACAAAATCGCTTCTTGTTTGTAGGTGGATATCATGACGGAAGAGTGACCATGATGCGCTTGAATCGTGACGGAAGTATTCGCGGTATTTCCCAGGGTATCTTTCATCAGGGACTTGCGATTTCCGCATCGGAGCGACGCCTGGATCATCCGAAGGTAAGTTGTGTAAAATTAACACCGGATGAGAAATATTTATGTGCCGCAGATCACGGATTAAACCAGATTAAGGTATACCGTGTGGATTATAAAATGGGCAAGTTAAAGTTGGAGGATATTGTTCGTTGCAGTATGGATTCTGCACCGCGTTCCATTCGTTTTTCTTCCGATTCCAGATTCATGTATGTACTTACGGAATTGGCAAATGAAGTGGAAGTATATTCCTTTAAAGATGAGGGAGATGAGCCGGAATTCGAACGTATTCAGACCATTTCTACCTGCGAGGAACCTTATGCATCCTCAAGTGCCTGCATGGACATTTCAAAGGATGATAAATATATTTACGTATCTGTAGACGGATACGATGAGGTAGCGATTTTTAAACGCTCCGCAAAGACCGGTAAGTTGTCATTTGAACAGTCAACACCGGTATCCGGCGACTTCCCGAAGTCTTTGGAAATCATGCCGGACAATAAACATTACCTGGTTTTGAATCATGATTCCAACCAGATTTGCGGATTCGCAACGTATCATGACAAAAAATACAGTTTGATGAACGTTCCGCCGGTTTCAATCGGAAAACCGAACTGCATCAAATTATTAAAGCTCGCATAGTACTTACGAAAGGGAGAGGACATGGCCGGATCGGTTTTTGGCAAACAGTTTCAAATATCCACATTTGGTGAGAGTCACGGAAAGGCTCTCGGCGTTGTGGTGGATGGCGTTCCGGCAGGCATCGACCTTTGCGAGGAGGATATTTTATCCTTTTTGTCTCGCAGAAAACCGGGACAGTCAGAGTTTACAACCAAGCGTAATGAGCCGGACGAGGTAGAGATTTTATCCGGTGTGTTCGAAGGGAAAACCTTGGGAACCCCTATCGCATTGGTGGTATACAATAAAGATCAAAAGTCGAAAGACTACAGCAATATCAAAGATGTGTTCCGCCCGGGACATGCGGATTTCGGATTTTTTGAAAAGTACGGATTCCGTGATTATCGTGGGGGCGGACGCTCTTCCGGAAGAGAAACCATTGGACGCGTATGTGCCGGTGCCATTGCATCAAAGGCCCTTGCGTCTATGGGTATTTCCCTCTGTACCTATACCAGATCCATCGGTCCGGTGGAGATGAATTCCTTTGACGCATCAGAGATTACGAAGAATCCGCTTTATATGCCGGATGCGGCTGCTGCGAAAAAGGCAGAGGAATATTTAAAAGCCTGCATGGAAGAAAAAGATTCTGCAGGTGGTGTTGTAGAGTGTGTCGTTTCCGGAATGCCTGCAGGCGTGGGAGAACCGGTTTTTGATAAGTTGGATGCGAAGTTGGCGCAGGCCATCTTTTCCATCGGAGCCGTAAAAGGCTTTGAAATCGGAGAGGGATTCGGTGCAGCAAGAAGCACCGGCTCTGAGAATAACGATGCATTCTGTGTAAAAGACGGCAAGGTAAAAAAAGAAACCAATCATGCCGGTGGAATCTTAGGGGGCATCAGCGACGGAAGCGATATTGTATTTCGTGCTGCGTTTAAGCCCACACCTTCTATTGCACAGTTGCAGCATACCGTAGATGAATCATTGACAGAGAAAGAAATTGAAATTACAGGTCGCCACGATCCTGTGATTGTGCCGAGAGCGGTAGTTGTGGTAGAATCCATGGCGGCAATTGTTCTGTTTGATGCATTACTTGAAAACATGGCATCAAAGATGGACAGAATCGTTGACTTTTATAAAAGATAAAAGGAATGTTATATGTATAAACTTTTAAAAACAGAAGGCCGGGCGAAGCGTGCAGAGGTGGAGACAGTTCATGGTACGATTCAGACTCCGGTCTTTATGAATGTGGGAACGGTTGCAGCAATTAAAGGTGCTGTATCCACAGAAGATTTAAAGGACATCGGTTGTCAGGTACAGCTTTCCAATACTTATCATTTGCATGTGCGTACCGGAGACAAGCTGATTAAAGAGTTGGGCGGACTTCATAAGTTCATGGTTTGGGATCGCCCGATTCTTACGGATTCCGGCGGATTTCAGGTGTTCTCCCTTGCGGGACTCCGTAAAATTAAAGAGGAAGGCGTATCTTTCCATTCTCATATCGACGGTAGAAAAATCTTTATGGGACCGGAAGAAAGTATGCAGATTCAGTCGAATTTAGGCTCCACCATTGCCATGGCATTTGATGAATGCCCGCCGGCAAAAGCACCGCGTTCCTACGTGGAGGATTCGGTGGCAAGAACCGAGCGTTGGTTGGAGCGCTGTCGTACCGAGATGAAGCGTCTCAATTCTTTGGAAGATACCGTAAACAAAAACCAGTGGCTCTTTGGTATTAACCAGGGAGCGGTATATGATGATATTCGAATCGAAAATGCGAAGCGTATTTCCGAAATGGATTTGGACGGATATGCGGTTGGCGGTTTGGCGGTTGGTGAGACTCATGAGGAGATGTATCATGTGTTGGAAGAAACCGTTCCTTATTTGCCGCAGAATAAACCCACCTACCTTATGGGCGTTGGAACGCCTGCCAATATTTTAGAAGGTGTGGAGCGAGGCATTGATTTCTTTGATTGCGTATATCCTTCCAGAAACGGACGTCACGGACATGTTTATACCAATCACGGAAAGTTAAATCTTTTCAATCAAAAGTATGAAAAAGATATGCGTCCCATTGAAGAAGGTTGTCAGTGCCCGGCGTGCCGTACCTATTCCAGAGCGTACATTCGCCACTTGTTAAAAGCAAAGGAAATGCTTGGCATGCGCCTTTGCGTGTTGCATAATCTGTATTTCTACAACCATATGATGGAAGAAATCAGAGACGCATTGGATGCCGGAGATTTCAAGGGTTACAAGAAGAGGAAATTGGAATCCATGGAAGCCGGAGAAGAATAACAATCTTAAATAAATCTTAATGAAATCGTAAGGAGAAAGCAGGTCTTTTTTCTTGCGATTTCTTTCTTTATTAGGTACAATAAAACAAGTGAGTTAACTATTAGGAGGAAAGATAAATGTTATTATCTAGCGCAGCTGCAACCAGTTCAGTTTCATTAATTGTCTGGATTGTTGTTTTATTTGTTTTTATGTATTTCTTTATGATCCGTCCTCAGCAGAAGGAGACCAAAAAGAAAAACGAAATGATGTCTTCTATGGCTGTAGGAGATACCGTTCTTACTACTTCAGGATTTTATGGAGTAATCATTGATATTGCAGATGATACCGTAATCGTTGAATTCGGATCAAACAAAAACTGCCGTATCCCAATGCAGATTTCTGCAATTGCTGAGATTGAAAAGCCGGATGATGCAACAAAATAGTTTAATTGCATAGAGGAGAATGGGACTTGAAGAACTTTGAAAAGAATTTTCCACCTGTTTTATGGGCAATTGTTTCCATATTTGAAATGATCTTAGTGGCCTTTTTTGCGTTGACGGATTTACTACCGTTAAACCTTTTGGTTGCTTTGATTTTGCTACTTCTTTTGGTTGCTGTATTAAATGGACTTTTGCTTCTTACTCCGGTTCGAAAGAACAAAAAAAACGCGTGGAAAAGAGTGACCGGATATTTGCTCTCTTCTGTATTAATATTTACATCCATTGCAGGTACGTTTTATTTGAATCGTACCAAGACTGCCATCGATAACGTGACACAGCAGTCCAACATCGTAGCAACCCTTGGAGTGTATACTCTTGCGGATGGCGGTGCAACAGAGATAAAAGAATTGGCAGATGCCACCTTCGGATTTATGGACACTTATGATGCGGAACGAACAACTACCGCAATCGAAGAGATTAATAAGAAATCCGGCGGAGAGCTTACCAAAGAAACCTATGCAACCATTTATGACATGCCGGGTGCCTTGTATGCGGGGGATGTGGATGCCATTGTTTTGGATGAAGCATTCATTACCTTGCTTACCGAAAGTGAAGTGGAATTAGACGAAGGATCGGAAGGAGAAGAGGCGGCAACGCTTCCGGATTATTCCGATTTTGAAGAAAAAACACAGCTTGTATACGAGATTCAAATCTACGGCGAAGCAACAGAAGAAGAGGAAGAAGTTGCTGATAAGAATATCACCAATGAAACCTTTGTTGTTTATATCAGTGGTTCCGATACCAGAAACAATAAACTTACCACCAGCCGAAGCGATGTAAATATTTTGGCTGAGATAAATCCGGTAACACATGAAATTATCATGATTAATACACCGAGAGATTACTACATCGGAAACCCTGCAGGTGGCGGAGCAAAAGATAAGCTGACCCACTTGGGTATTTACGGAATCGATAATTCCATGAAGGGATTGTCTGAATTATATGGAGTGGATGTGGACTATTACGTTCAGATTAACTTCAACGGATTTAAGGAATTGATTGATCAGTTAGGTGGAATCACCGTTGAAAGTCAGTACTCCTTTACCTCTTATATTTATGGTGGAACCTATAGTTACACCAAGGGCATGAATACTTTAAATGCAGATGAAGCATTGGCGTTCTGCCGCGAACGTATGGAGGTCCCGGGCGGAGATGTGACCCGTGGTATTCACCAGATGGCTACCATTAAGGCGGTTATCAATAAGGTAACAAGTTCCGAGACATTGCTTACCAATTACAACGGTCTTATGACCGGTTTGGAAGGAACCTTTACCACAAGCTTTACAAGTGAAGAAATCTCTGATCTTGTGAAGATGCAGTTAGAGGATAACGCATCATGGAATATTCATTCTTTTAGTGTGCAGGGAACCGGCGATAAGAATACAACTTATTCCGCGCCTTCGACTTACTGCTACGTTATGAATCCGGATGACAATCTTGTGAACTTTGCAAAGGATTTGTTGCAGAAAGTTTCTGAGGGAGAAATTCTTTCGGATGAAGATGTGATTTATCAGTAAGATTTTGTTGACATAACGAGTCGGTCTGATAGAATAAACATGTAAACAAAATAAGGAAGTCTTCGGGGCAGGGTGAAATTCCCGACCGGCGGTGATTGAAGAAATTCAAAAGTCCGCGACCTAAAGCATACGCTTTGGCTGAACCGGTGTGATTCCGGTACCGACAGTACAGTCTGGATGGAAGAAGAATGATTAGTGTAACAATGCTAGGATTATACCCCGAAGTTTTATGGCTTCGGGGTTTCTTTTTAGAAACAGGTAAGACTTCCCCAAAAAGAAAAGGAGGTACTTACCAATGAGTAGTACAACAGTAACAAGAAGTTTTTCAAAACCCAAAATCGGAGCAAGACAAATTGCTGTAACCGGAATGCTTGGAGCAGTCTCTATCATTTTACAGTTCTTTGAATTTACGGTTCCGTTTGTACCTGCGTTTATCAAATTGGATTTATCTGATTTGCCGGCGCTTCTTGGATCCTTTGCTTTAGGACCGGTATATGGAGTGGTCGTTTGCTTAATCAAAAACCTTTTCCATATGGCAACATCCAATTCCGCTTTGGTTGGTGAGTTATGTAACTTTATGTTGGGAGCGGCATTTGTTCTTCCTGCAGGTTACATTTATAAATTCAAAAAGACCAAAAAAGGTGCGATCATCGGAGCGTTGGTGGGAGCAGTTGTTATGGCAGCAGTTTCATTCCCGTCTAACTATTTCATCACCTATCCAATGTACATTAAGCTCTACGGAATGAGCGAGGAAATGATTATCGGAATGTATCAGGCAATCATCCCTTCCATGAAGACCTTGCCGCAATGCCTCTTGGTGTTTAACCTTCCGTTTACCTTTGTGAAAGCCCTGATTTCGGTTGTGATTACACTTTTAATCTACAAACCGTTATCACCAATTCTTCACGGTAGAGAAAAATAAGTATTTCTAATTTAGACTACTATTAAAAAATCATAACCTACATTTTACTTGGGGCACGCTCGCGCTACGAGTTTTGACGTAGCGGACACTAAACTCGCATTCGCTCGTTAAGTGCCGACGTCAAAAACGTACCCCTTCGTAAAAAGTAGGTTATGATTTTTTTATATTCGAGAAAATATGCTATAATTACTTTAACTATGGATTAAGAGGGGCATAAGAGATGAAATTCGACATTAAGATTACAGATAAAGATATGTATCGATTCAATCTATATCATACTTACCATACATTTAACGGAATTATCTCCATCGTGGTGGGGCTGTTTGTGTTCGTGGTACTGTTTGTGGTACGAGATCGGTTGACACCGACAGATGTGATGCTTTATATTGCTTTGGGCATTGCACTTCTTTTGTACAGCCCAATCACACTACTGACACGTTCGAAAGCGCAGGTGGCATCTTCGCCTGTGTTGCAAAATACCTTGTCTTATGAGTTTAACGATGACGGCGTTTTTGTTGTAACCAATGTGGAGCTGGATGAAGGTGTGGAGAATTCTGTGCTTCTTCCATGGAAAGAAATCTATAAGATTGTAGAAACAAAGCGTCAGCTTTTGATTTACTCCGGTCGTGTCAGCGCGTACGTAATTCCGTTGGAGCAGCTGGGAGACAAAAAAGAAGAATTAAAGAGTTATATCAAAGAAAGAGCGGAAGATTTCCGATTGAGTTTTCGTAAATGATAATTGAAACACATTCAGAACAAGAAACATATGAGCTTGGGCGACGCCTTGGAGAACAAGCATCTGCCGGTGACGTATTTACCTTGGAAGGTGACTTGGGAGTTGGCAAAACCATTTTTACAAAAGGATTTGCGAAAGGATTAAAGATAGAAGAGCCGATTTCATCTCCAACCTTTACCATTGTACAGGTGTATGAATCCGGACGGCTTCCTTTTTATCACTTTGATGTGTATCGCATCGGTGATGTGGAGGAAATGGAGGAAATCGGATTTGAAGATTATGTATATGGAGACGGTGTTTCCATGATTGAGTGGGCGAACTTGATTGAGGAGATTTTACCGAAGGATTGTAAAAACATTTTAATAGAAAAAGATTTGGAAAAAGGATTTGATTATCGAAAGATAACCATAGATGATTAAGGTATGAAAATATTAGGAATTGATTCCTCCGGATTGGTGGCGTCCGTTGCCATCACAGAAGAGGATATCCTCTTAGGGGAATACACATTAAATTATAAAAAGACCCATTCCCAGACTTTGCTTCCTATGTTGGATGAACTTCGTGGGATGTTGGAGTTGGATATGGATTCCATCGATGCCATTGCAGTGGCTGCGGGTCCGGGTTCTTTTACGGGACTTCGTATCGGAAGTGCTACGGCAAAGGGACTTGGCCTTGCCTTAAACAAACCTCTTGTTGCGGTTCCTACCGTAGATGCATTGGCCTACAACTTGTGGGGCAACAAAGGGTTCATTTGTCCTATTATGGATGCAAGAAGAAATCAGACGTACACCGGTCTTTACTATTTCGGTGAGAACAATGAATTTACCACGGTGGTAGAGCAGTGTGCGGTGGACATTCATGAAATCATTGAACAGATTAATACCCATGCTCATCCGGTAACATTTTTGGGAGACGGCGTACCTGTTTTTAAAGATATTATCGCGGAAGAAGTGAAGGTTCCCTATGAATTTGCACCTGCCGGAATGAACCGACAAAGGGCAAGTGCTCTTTGCTTGGTGGGCGCAAAACTTTTAAAAGAAAACAAAGAAGTATCCGCTGCGGAATTCCGACCGGATTACCTTCGCTTGTCTCAGGCAGAGCGCGAACGCATAGAAGCACAAAAGGAAAAGTAAGATGATTCGTTTGGCAGAAGAAAAGGATGCAAAGCGATTGGCGGAAATCTCTTTGGCCAATGTAGTACCGGCCTGGAGGGAAGATGACTTTTTGGGGGCAGTGAATAATTCCCAGGCAGTTGTTTTCGTAAAAGAAGAAGAAACCATTCTTGGTTATGCGGTTTGCTATTTTGCGGCAGATGAAGGAGAGATTCCTTCCATTGCAGTGGATTGTGCATATCGAAGAAGGGGAATCGGAAGAGAACTTTTTGAAGCACTTTCTTCCTATATAAAAGAGAAGAATGTAACAAGACTTTTTTTGGAAGTGCGGGAAGGGAATCTACCTGCAGTTTACTTTTATAAATCCAACGGCTTTTCGGAAGTTGGTCGAAGAAAGAATTTTTACCATGACCCGACGGAAGATGCCCTTGTTATGGAAAAACAGTTTTAATACTTGAAAGGATAATTGATGTTAGATGTTTGTTTGCTGGGAACCGGCGGCATGATGCCCTTACCGAATCGGTGGCTCACAGCATTATATACAAGATACAACGGAAGCAATCTTTTGATTGATTGCGGAGAAGGTACACAGATTGCCATGCGAGAAGCAGGTCTTTCGCCGAGACATATCGATGTGATTTGTTTTACTCATTATCATGGAGATCATGTGGCAGGTTTGCCGGGACTTTTGCTGGGAATGGGAAATGCGGATCGTACCGAGCCCCTTCTTTTGATTGGTCCCAAAGGTCTTACCCGTGTGGTAAATGCACTTCGCGTCATTGCACCGGAGCTTCCTTTTGAACTTGAATTTCGGGAATTAAGCGCGCCGGAAGAAGTGATCGAATTAAACGGATACAACATTACGGCGTTTCGCGTCAATCACAATGTGACTTGCTACGGCTATACCATTGATATCAAACGCGCCGGTAGGTTTGATGCGGAAGCAGCGAAGGCGAAAAACATTCCGCTTCAGGCATGGAGCCTCTTACAAAAAGGAAATATAGTGGAAGTGGACGGGACGCGGTTTACTCCGGATATGGTAATGGGGCCGGAACGAAAAGGAATCCGTGTTTGTTATACCACCGATACGAGACCTACGGATAGTATTGTGGAACATGCAAACGGTGCAGATTTGTTTATCTGCGAAGGTATGTATGGTGAAAAAGAAAAGTTGGAGAATGCCAAAAAGAATAAACACATGACTTTTTACGAAGCGGCGGAGCTTGCAAGTAAGGCGCGTGTGAAAGAACTTTGGCTGACCCACTTTAGTCCTTCATTGGTAAACGGGAAACCATATATGAAGGAAGTGAGAAGTATTTTTGAAAATTCCCATTTGGGAAAAGACGGGAAAATGGTAGAAATCGATTTTATTGAGGAGTAAGGTATGAAGAATACGATTCGAATTGTAATTTTATCTGTTGCGCTGGGATGTTTGATTTTGGGATATTATTTTTATCTTTCCAGACGCGGATCTGTAACGGATGATACCGTTGCGGTAAAAAAGCAAACAGAAATGCAAAAGGTATTGGATAAGGATTTTGTAAACTCTTATCCGGAGACACCTCGTTCGGTGATCAAATGGTACAATCGCATTCAGATGTTATATTACGATGCGGATACAAAGGATGATGAAATCGAAGCACTTTGCGATCAGGCAATGCTGATGATGGATGCGGATTTATTACAGATGAATCCGAAGGAAGTCTATGTTACCAAAGTAAAAGATGAGGTGGCAGACTATAAGAATCATGAAAGAAAGATTGTATCCATAGAAGTGACAGACACGGCAAACGTGGAATACGTCACTTCCGGTGGAGAAGATTATGCTTACGTTCAGGTATATTACTTTGTAAAGGAAGGAAGTAATTTCCAAAACACCTATCAGAAGTATTGCCTACGAAAAGATAGTAGCGGTAAGTGGAAGATCCTTGCGGTGGAACTTACCGATGCCGATGGAGATTCCTTGGCAAATTAGTAGATTTGAGGTTTTGTAAATGAAAGAGGTTAAAATCCTTGGAATAGAAAGCTCTTGTGATGAAACGGCAGCAGCCGTGGTTGTCAACGGAAGAGACTTACGAAGCAATGTGATTTCCACACAGATTCCGCTTCATACTTTGTATGGCGGTGTGGTTCCGGAGATTGCGTCCAGAAAACATATTGAGCGAATCAATCAGGTGATTGAAGAAGCGTTAAAAGAAGCAAACACTACACTGGATGATATCGATGCCATTGCAGTGACCTATGGACCGGGCTTGGTTGGCCCACTTCTTGTGGGAGTGGCAGAAGCAAAAGCCATTGCTTTTGCAAGAAATATTCCGCTGGTGGGTGTACATCACATCGAAGGACACATCAGTGCAAACTATATTGAGAATCCGGATTTGGAACCGCCGTTTTTATGCTTGGTGGTTTCCGGCGGACATACCCATTTGGTTCGTGTAAAAGATTATGGCGAGTACGAAATCTTGGGACGTACCGTGGACGATGCAGCCGGCGAGGCCTTTGATAAAGTGGCCCGCGCCATTGGACTCGGTTACCCGGGTGGACCGAAGATTGAGGCGGCAGCAAAAGAAGGTGACCCAAATGCCATTGCATTCCCTCGTGCGAAGGTCAATGGAAGTGAATACGATTTTAGTTTCAGCGGTTTGAAATCCGCGGTGCTTAATTATATCAATGGAGAAACAATGAAGGGAAATGAAGTAAACCCCAATGATTTGGCAGCTTCTTTCCAAAAAGCAGTGGTGGACGTGTTGGTAGATCATGCTATGCACGCGGTAGATGAATACAAGCCGAAGGCCTTTGCAATCGCAGGTGGTGTGGCATCCAACGGAGCTCTTCGTGAAGCCATGCGTGCAGCTTGTGAGAAAAAGAAGATTCCGTTTTATCATCCATCCCCCATTCTTTGCACGGACAATGCGGCAATGATTGGTGCTGCCGGCTACTATGAGTTTATGGCAGGCAACCGAAGCGGATGGGATTTAAACGCAGTACCGAACTTGAAACTTGGAGAACGCTGATTATTCACATCAGCGTTTTCGTTTTTACATTTATATAAGGAAGAAACTATGCAAAGATTTTCTGCAATTGTTCTTGCGGCGGGCTCAGGAAGCCGTATGGGGCTGGATGTGAAAAAGCAATATTTGGATCTTATGGGAAAGCCGTTAATCTATTACGCTCTTTCTACCTTTGAAAAGAGCAAGGTGGATGAAGTGGTGTTGGTGGTATCTCCCGGAGATGAAGCATATGTTAAGAAAGAAATAGTAGATGCCTACGGCTTTTCAAGAGTGGCGGCAATCGTGCCGGGCGGAAAAGAGCGGTATCATTCTGTATACGAAGGACTAAAGGCTTGCCATGGAGAGTATGTATTGATTCATGACGGCGCCAGAGCTTTTGTGACGGAAGAGATTATTGATCGCGCTATGGAAAATGTGGTCGTAAGCCATGCAAATGTGGCTGCGGTTCCGGTAAAGGATACCATTAAGCTTTCCGATGATGCGGGGTTCGTGGCGGATACGATTGAACGAAGCAGAGCCTGGAGCGTACAGACTCCTCAAAGCTTTTCGTTATCTCTTGTAAAAGCAGCCTATGAAAAAGCACTGCAACAGGATACTTCCGGCATCACGGATGATGCTATGATCGTGGAAAAAATGACAGACCAAAAGGTCAAGTTGATTGAGGGTAGTTACGATAATATTAAGGTGACAACAGTGGAGGATATTGCCCTTGGAGAAATTATCTTAAAAAAGCAAAATCGCTGTTGACATCACTAAATTGATTGTGTTATTATTCTATTCGTGCCTGACAGAGGCGATACGCAGGGGTATCGAAGTGGTCATAACGAGGCGGTCTTGAAAACCGTTTGTCCGCAAGGGCGCGTGGGTTCGAATCCCACCCCCTGCGTTTTTTTATGCCTATTTTTCAGGATATGCAGAAGTACCCAAGCTGGCCGAAGGGACACCCCTGGAAAGGGTGCAGGTCGTTAACAGCGGCGCGAGGGTTCAAATCCCTCCTTCTGCGTTTGAATAAGCCTTGAAAAAACTTTGAAATTTCTTAAATTTCTTGTTGACAAGGGTAATTCAAAATGCTATATTTATCTAGCTGACTTCGAGAGCGGTTGGTTCCGACTTAAAAAGTCAAAAAAAGATAAAAAAGTTGTTGACAAAGAGATGACAAAATGATAATCTATCAGAGTTGTCGCTCACAAGAGAAACAACAAAGAACCTTGATAATTGAATAGTGAAACAACCTTGAAAGATTCGATAAAAAAGAGATCTTTCACAAGATGAAAGTTCTCGTCAATGAATGTTCGAACTTGAGAACTCAAACCAAGTAAAGAAACGGATTCAAGGAATAAAGCTAAGCTTTGTTCTGAGAGAATCAAACCTTAAACATGAGAGTTTGATC
>JAEEGL013637491.1_pt1 | contig 16367 bp, 11 predicted proteins | sample 9134231 | NCBI WGS metagenome assembly JAEEGL01 (sample SAMN16246548, study PRJNA631951) | gut metagenome | biome: gut microbiome; feature: rumen; material: fiber-attached | host: Bos | place: Iran: Karaj | collected 2018-10
ACTTCTTTCTTGCCTAAACGCTGTGTGTTCTGCAGACCTTTGATATCCAATTCGTCATTTGCACCGCAAGCAATCAGGGTGATTTCTATCTGCTCATCGTTGAGACGGATACCGCGGAGCACTACGTCGTTCATGTCATAGTCGGCAATCTCAGGCTCATCCTCGAAACACATAACATAAGAGGCAGCCTGTGGTTCGATAGGATCGTAATTGATTTCTACACCACTATTAATCTCAAGAATCATGTCGCTGAAATTACAGTCAGAACCATCTTCGAAGCACAGGAAGGTTTTCTTGTTGGCACTGAAAATACCAATGCGGGGGCTTTCCCAGGTCATACCATCGGTTGCAGAACCATAATAAGCCGAGGTTGATGTCTGCTCTTGGCCATTGTTAGTCCATACCTTAGTTGCCTGCTGACTTACAGTTTTATCGATAGCTGAGAAATAGTGACCAATGAGGTGGTTGTTTTCCTTGTTCAGAGGACCGAAACCGTAGGTGCAACCATTGATTGCCAGGTTGATGGACTCGTCTTTTGCCTTTTGATTCATGAAACCAATCAGATAGCCCTTAGGGATACTAAGACTCTCGATAGCTTTATTGCCACCTTCAATGGCACCGTCTCCATAATAGGGAAGGAGGTACTCCTTGTCATTATGATAGGCTCCGTTGTCACCTTTGTAACCATTAATAGCTTTGAACTTTGGCAATTTTTTGATAAACTCAGCCAACTGCTCATCTGTCTTACCAATCAGTTCTTCAGGCTTGAAATAGTAATAATAGATGACGTTGTAGTTGCCTTCTGTGGTGTTCATCTGGAGAGGAATCACTGTTAGAGGAGTACCATCGCTGACGAAGTGGTTCTTGTACTCTTTGAAATAGTTGGTTCCTTCAATAATACTCTTCCAGTTGTTGAGCTTGGTACCGTTTGTGTCTTTTTTGGGGAGGAAATATCTAACCAGCCACTGGATGGTGGTCAGATCTTCTGGGTTGGGATTATTTCTGTAGATATTACCATCCTTAATGGTCCAACCGTTGCTTGTGGCTGCATCAACAGGTGCCCAAAGATAATCGTTCAACCATGAGTCGTTGTTCCACTCAGTGTATTTCCATTTGTTGCCGCTATAATTATCCTTCTCATATGCTGTGAAGTAGCCGTTGTTTTCTTTTGATGCTTCTGCACGGAGGGCATTGAATGATTTTTTTGGCTGTCCCAAAACAATAGCACTGGCATCTGGGAATTTGTTTTGCGTAGTTCCATCTCCTCTGGTCATACGTGATGCAGCTGGTTCAGTGAAACTAATTTCACTATCGTTTACAGTGAATACCTTTACGTAATAGGTGTTGTCTTTGCTAACGCATGCGGCAAATAAAGTGTCATAAACGCTTGGAGCATCGTAGACAAGCTTAACTTTCTGTCCTTTGTTGACATTTGTCTCGTTAAGTACAAATGCATTGCTGTTGCTGAAAGGAGACTCTGTCAGGATTTGCACCTTTTCAATGTCATTCAGATCAGCATCGGCAGTAACGATGATTGACCCTTGGGTAATTGAACTCCAGTTCTGGCTGGGATCAATTTCGCCAAACAATTCTTTTGCATTTTCAGAGACGGCATTCTTGTCAAGAGGAATGTTGACGTTAGTGGCGTCGTCATGATTCATACAATTGACAAACAGCAAAGATGCGGCTGTCATCAGGGTAATTTGTAGCTTTTTCATATTATGTAAAATTATTTGTCGGATAATTCTATATTTTTAATGATTGTACGCTGCAAAGTTAGTAAATTGTTCGACAAATGGCGTATTTTTAGGTTTGTTTTATGGAATTTTAACAATGTTAGAAATTAACGATGATTTTTCCGTTTATCTGTCTGCCTGTTAAATAGTTAGGAACTGCCCATTGGCGATTGGTGACATCGGTTACCCAATAGTAGCTGTTGACGTTTGAAATGCCGAATAGATTTAGACAGTCAATGCCTAACCAAATGTTTTTTATGGCGTTTTGTTTTGTTGTGTTTTTAGAGTCAAAAGCCAAATAGCTCATGCCGATATCTGCGCGTTTGTAGGCTGGTGCACGGAAGCTTTGACCCTCCAATCCTCTGTGGGGGGCACCGAAGGGTAGGCCGTCTGCATAAGCCAGTTTAAGTGTCATTTTCCATCGTTCTGTGCCTGGGAAATAATCTGTGAAATGCAGATTCAGTGCATAGCGCTGATCGGTAGGCATGGATATCCACTGCCCATTCATTTTCTGTTGGGTGCGCATCAGTGAGAGCGAAATCCAGGAGTCAGTACCTGGTACAAACTCGCCGTAGAGCTTGAAGTCAAGACCTGCTGCGTAGCCAGAACAGATATTCTCTCCGTAATAGGTGATTTTTACGTTCTGTACGTTGTAGGGGATAATGTTTGACAATGCCTTATAATAAGCTTCTGCAGTGAACTTGAAAGGTCGCTCGTTCATGCGGAATCGATAGTCCATTGCTGCGAAGAATTGCAGAGAGCGTTGACTTTTGATATTCTTGTTGAGCTTTACCACTGTGATGCTTGCTGTAGTCATCGTGTCACGCATTTCTTTGTAGAATGGTGCCTGATAGTAGAGGCCAGCTGCAAAACGATAAGTTAGATTCTGATTGAAAGCGGGTACAATTGCCAGTGAGACACGAGGTGATAACAGAGTCTCCTTATTATAAGACCAGTGAGTGAATCTAATGCCATAGTTTAATGTGTAATGTGTGTCATCATGATGCCAACGATAGATATCCTGAATATATCCTTCAGTGCGAGTAGATCTGATGTCGTTTTTTGATGAGAGCGTATAAATCATGTCCAACCGATTAGCAGTGTGAGGGATAGAATATCCACTTGAGTCGCGCATCTCATATTCCCTACTTTGCTCCTTGATATGTTCCCATTTGTATGTTAATCCAGCTTCCACATCATGCTGACGGAAACGGTGGTTGTATACCAGTTTTATGCTCTGTACATTGGCAGTGAGGTAGTTTCGTGCGTGCTCTGCATAGGTGCCAACGCCAAGTTGGTCGCTACTCTGTGTGTCGTTCAACCAGTATTGGCCTTGGATATCATAACATTCCTGTTCTTTGGTGTGGAATGCTGACCAGAGCAATTTCAGATGCGTGGAGTCGCCCAAGTGTCGTGTAATACCTGCTGTACCGAAAATTGTACGGAAGATGTCTTTCTCTTCGCCATCGAAATACACTTTGAAAGATTTTACGTCTTCCATCGTTCCGAAAGACGTCTCACGGTCTTTGGGCTTGAAGTTGTAGTGATTCTCTGAGATATTACCCAATAGTTCCAAAGTCCAACTGCGATTTGGCGCATAGGTGATATATGTCTGATAGTCAAGCTGATTCGGTTGGTATTCTCCTGTGGTTTCCAGTGAACCCAAAAGATATCGGTTGGTTTTGTAACGCAGGCCGTGACTCATGGAAAATTTCTTGTTGCTCATGCCTACATAGCCGCTTCCGCCAAGCAGCGATGCTGTAGCCGATGCCTCGAAAGCTTTTGGACGTTTATAAGTGATATCCAGGGCGCTAGACATCTTATCGCCGTATTTTGCAGAGAATCCACCACTTGAGAACCCGATTTTTTCTACCATATCAGGATTAATGACAGAAAGACCTTCCTGCTGTCCGCTCCGGATAAGCAACGGACGATATACTTCTACATTATTTATATATACGGAGTTCTCATCAAACGAGCCACCACGCACATTATATTGACTGGACAGTTCGTTGTGTGTAGATACGCCAGCCTGCTGTTGTATTAACTCCTCAACAGCATTGCCTGTGGTCGATGGCATTGCTTGGATATCTTTGATGTCCAGTTGCTCCATCTGCTCAGTCTGTCGGCGCTTTTGTGTGATCACCACCTCGTTGAGCTCATCCAGCCCGTGCAGTTGTATGAGGAGGGTCTGTGTGGTTTTGGGGTTACGAAGAATGCGGGTGCGTGATTTATAACCAATCATAGAGAATTTCACCACAACGGAATCGGCCGATTGTAGTTTAACCTGAAATTCACCTTTTAGATTCGTCATTGTCACCGTTGCTTGTTCTACACATGACACAGTAGCCAATTCCAGTGCGTTTCCATCTTCATCGGTTACTTTTCCTTTTAGGGTGAACGACTGAGCCATAGCATATAAGCCTGTCATGATGATGACAGACAAGAGCATGAATCTTTTGGTGAATTGTTTCATCAAAAATAATAACGACAGAATTCTGCTTTTATTATTTTCAGTCGCGATAAAACCACGAAAGCAGACTGTTAATCCATCCAATGGTGCAGTGAAACCATCGGTAGCTGCTGGTTGGTTTTCCTCCGAAGCGGAGCAGAAATTCGCGAAAAGCATTTTTGCGGAAGGGTAATCCCACGTCCATGAAAAAGATGTGCTCATAGCCTTTGGCGTGAGAATCCTTAATGGCATGCCAGATGGTGACGTCGGCAGGGTGTAGGAACGCAAATGTCTTGCGTCTATAGGCAGCATACCATAGATAAGCCTGGTTCTCGCTATAGACTAATGCTGAGCATCCGATAATATAACCGTGATAACGAGTGACATACAAACAGCCGTTTTTACTTTCGTGTAAACCTCGGAAAAACTCATCGGCTGGGATGTATCGCTTAGGCTTCAGTTTGTTGTGTCTTCTCATGAGTTTCATGAAAGCCTGAAAATCCTCCTCTGTTTTCACCTCGTCGGTGATGACGCCGCGTTCGTATGAAGTTTTGATGCGTCTAAGCAAACGGTCACTGATACGTTCCTCCGGCAGACGTGAGTGCAGAGAGTTGTGTATGCTGTTCCAGCGCACAGGGAAGTAATGATGCTCGCGAAGCTGTTTATATGCAAACATCTTACTGCTCAAGTGACTCACCTCTATATAGAGCGTCCATCTGCCAATCATAGCCGTGAGTCTTTTCAGCATCATACCAAAGAGTTCTGCCCGCTGTTCTGCGTAATTCGGATCGTATACGCCTTCACCAAGAATCATGCAGTGACGATATAAATAGGGAGGAATCCATGAGGCGCGATAGCGAATCAATGCCAACATCTGCCCAATGATCACATGATCCCCAGTCTCGACAGTTACCATGTAGGGCTTCAGTCGAGGCGTATTCTTAGCCAACAGGAAATACTGCCTGCTATGGAAGATGTTTTCTTCATGCAGTCCCTTTGGCAGATGGCTTGGATTTGTATAGATGTTAATGGTTAGTTCGCTCATCGGGCGCAAAAATACAAAATCTTTCTTAAAAAGCGTGCTTTTTTGTGGGAAATTGTTACCTTTGCATGAAAAATATATTGAAAAAGACAATGACTGACTTTAAGACTTTGGTGCAGATGCGCCGTTCGCATCGCAAGTTTACCGAACAGGAAATTGATGGCGATGATGTGAAAATGATTCTCCGTGCCGCCTTGATGTCACCCACCTCCAAAGGACAGCGTGCTTGGCAGTTTGTGGTAGTTGACGACAAGACCGACCTTGAGAAACTGTCTGATGCTAAAGATATGGGCGGACAGCTGATCAAAGGCGCCTCGCTGGCTATTGTGGTGCTGGGAGACCCCATGCAGAACGATTGTTGGGTCGAGGATGGTTCTATTGCTGCCATCTCTATGCAGTATCAGGCAGAGGAACTGGGACTTGGCTCTTGCTGGGTGCAGATGCGTGGTCGCGGACTGAGCGACGGCACAAGTGCAGATACCGTGATTCGTGGCATCCTCGATATTCCAGAAAACTACAACGTGCTGTGTGTCGTAGCTTTTGGCCATAAAGCCGATGAGCGACAGCCTCAGAATGAGGATAAGTTGAAATGGGAAAACGTACATATTGACAAGTTCTGATGGAGATAGTATTCGTAGGAGCAGGTCGTGTGGCTACACATCTGGCAAAAGCGTTGCATGCGGGCGGACACCGTATTACAGCGGTCTATAGCCGCACAATAGCCTCTGCAGAAGCATTGGCAGGCGAGGTTTATGCAGTGCCTACGAATTGTATAGATGCCTTGCCTCAAAAGGCCGATGTCTTTATTCTTTCGGTGAAGGATTCCGTCTTGAAGGATGTCATCTCTGAACTTAGAAAGGGTAGGGAACAGCAAACTTTTCTTCATACGGCGGGCTCTGTTCCCATGAGTGTCTTTGAGCAGCACCAACATTGTGGCGTGTTATATCCTATGCAGACATTCTCAAAGGAAAAAGCCGTAGATTTCTCACGCGTACATATATTTATTGAAGGTAGTGATGCCGAGACATTGGATTTATCTCGGAAGGTTGCCCAGGCGCTGACCACCCATGTACAGGAACTTACAAGTTCAGAACGTCGTTATCTGCATCTTGCTGCAGTCTTTGCATGCAATTTCTCCAATCATTGTTATGCCCTTTCTGCTCAGATATTAGAGGCTCACGGATTACCTTTTGAGTCGATGCTCCCGCTGATAAAAGAGACTGCCGAGAAAGTGGAGACTGTTCATCCGCGTGAGGCTCAGACAGGACCTGCAGCACGTCGTGATGAAAATGTGATGGACGCTCAAAAAGCGCTCTTGTCAGATAATCCGCAGCTGCAACAGCTATATGATATCATGAGTAAAAGCATTATTGATACACTGAATAATCATGATTAATTACGATTTGACAAAGATACGTGCCGTGATATTCGACATTGACGGCGTGCTATCAGCAGAAACAATAACGTTAGGAGCCGATGGATGGCCGCTCCGTACGGTGAACATCAAGGATGGCTACGCCATTCAGTTGGCAGTGAAAATGGGACTTCATGTCGCCATCATGACAGGTGCCAATGTGGACTCAGTGCGTGTACGCTATGAGGCACTTGGCGTGCAGGATATCTACGTGGGATGTTCTGTTAAGATTAAGACCTACGAGTCTTTCCTTGAGAAATACCATCTGAAGGAAGAAGAGGTGATGTATATGGGTGACGATATCCCCGATTTGGAAGTGATGCGTCGTGTTGGTTGCCCTGTCTGTCCTAAGGATGCCTGTACGGAAGTAAAGGAGGTGAGCCTTTACGTGAGTCATCGTGATGGTGGCTATGGCTGCGGACGCGATGTTGTTGAGCAGGTACTTCGTGCTCAGGGCAAATGGTTGAAGGACGAAAAAGCTTTTGGATGGTGATGTTTGAGAATCTGAAGAATTATCATATCATTTTAGCCAGTAACTCGCCACGCAGGCGTGAGTTGCTGGGCGGACTGGGCATTCCTTTTGAGGTAAAAGTGCTGCCTGATATTGAGGAAAGTTATCCTGCCGACCTGTCCGTGAGTCAGATTGCAGAGTATATAGCACGTGAGAAGGCGTTGGCTTATCGTGACCTGATGGCTGATAATGACCTGATTATCACGGCAGATACTGTAGTGATTGTGGGTGATGAAGTGATGGGAAAACCTGTGGATGCCTCTGATGCCCGCAGGATGTTGAAGAAACTCAGTGGCGTCACGCATCAAGTCACCACGGGTGTCTGTCTGACTACAAAGACCAGACAGCATCATTTCTCAGTGACCACCGACGTGACCTTCAAATCACTCACTGACGAGGAAATCAATCATTATATTGAGGTGTATAAGCCCTTTGACAAGGCCGGCGCCTATGGTATCCAGGAGTGGATTGGCTATATTGGCGTTACCAGTCTGAATGGCAGTTATTTCAATGTGATGGGACTTCCCGTACAACGTATCTATAATGAATTAGCCACCTTCATTTGAAGATGGCTAATTTGTTTTTATTGTTTCTGCAAGAGTATTACTCGTCACCGTAGTCAGACATGTTCTCGGCTTCCTCATCAGGATCACCGCTTCCCAAATCCATCATTGTAGAGTAGTTGTCCTCTGTGATATCATCATCGTTGGGACCCTCAATCTCTACATCGTCCTCATCGGGCTTGTTGTAGTTGTCCTCAATGATAACATCTGCATCGTCGTCCTCATCCTCATCGCTGCTGAATGAGTTGAACTTCATGCGTGGCTTCTCGCTTTCAGGCTTCACCTTTGCAAAGATAGCCTCAATCCAAGAACCCTTGGCTACTTCCAGCACCTCAAAACCATCGGCCACCTTCTTCTCATACAGTCCGCCTTTCTTGTGCAGACGGTCTTTAGGCAGTGTGGTTGTAGAGATATCAAAACCACTCTCAATGATATCCTTGATGCTCTGTGACAGAGAATCCCATCCACCACCGAAGTTACGGTCCAGCACCTCGATGAGCTTAGCAGCAGTGATGTGACGTATGTTCTCGTAAGTCAGGTCTGTGACGCGCATGATGGGGCGCTTCTTGATAGCCCATGTGATTTTCTGTTCACCATCCAGTTTCACCTGTGCTACCTTGTATCCCTGCTTCTCATATTTTGCCTGTATGAGTTTTGAGTCGCCGGTTACTTCCTCAATCATGAAGGCCGAGCGGATAATATCTACGAAATGACGATAGTTTTCCTTAACCTCAACATCCTTGTCGGCACCTTCCCACATGCGGAAGATATCATTCTCCTGGATGTCCCACACTGTGCTTTTCGTCAGCGTCTTCAGTGTCAGCGCTTTCTTCTCTGCTTGCTGTTCCATACTTCTTTATTTTTCTTGTTTTTCTAGTTTCACACCGCAAAGATACAATAAAAAATCGATATACAAGGATTTTGTCGAAAAAAAAGTAAAAAATAAAAAGCGTAATAATCCTTTGCGGTTCGCTCCTTTTTTCGTAATTTTGCAAACAGATTATGTCAGAACCTTTAGCAGAAAGACTAAGACCGCGCACGCTGGATGATTATATTGGTCAGCAACATCTGGTAGGCGAGGGGGCTGTGCTCCGTCGAATGATTGACTCGGGGCGCATCTCGTCGTTTATCCTTTGGGGACCTCCAGGAGTGGGGAAAACCACGCTGGCTCAAATCATTGCCAACAAGTTAGAAACACCTTTCTATACCCTCTCGGCTGTGACCAGTGGTGTGAAGGATGTGCGTGACGTGATAGAGAAAGCGCAAAAGGGTCGTTTTTTCAACGAGGCTTCACCTATTTTATTTATAGACGAGATACACCGTTTCTCCAAGTCTCAGCAAGACTCCTTGTTGGGTGCTGTGGAGCGAGGCATCGTGACGCTGATAGGCGCTACTACGGAGAATCCCTCTTTTGAAGTGATTCGCCCCTTGTTGTCTCGTTGCCAGTTGTATGTGCTGAAATCACTGGAGAAGGATGACCTGCTGAAACTCCTTGAGCGTGCCATCACGAAAGATGTTTTCCTGAAGGAGCGCAAGATTGATCTGAAGGAGACCGATGCTTTGCTGCGCTATAGCGGTGGTGATGCGCGTAAGCTGCTGAATATCCTGGAGTTGGTGGTTGAGTCCGAGAGTGGTGATGTCGTTGTCACAGACGAACTCGTGGTGGCTCGTCTTCAGCAGAATCCGCTGGCATACGATAAAGACGGTGAGATGCATTATGATATCATCTCCGCCTTTATCAAAAGTATCCGAGGTAGCGATCCTGATGCAGCCCTCTATTGGATGGCGCGTATGATAGAAGGAGGTGAAGACCCTCAGTTCATCGCCCGACGCATGGTGATTTCTGCTTCCGAGGATATCGGCCTTGCCAATCCCAATGCCTTGCTTCTGGCTAATGCGGCTTTTGACACCGTGATGAAGATAGGATGGCCTGAGGCGCGAATCGCTTTGGCTGAGTGTGCTGTCTATTTAGCCACGTCGCCCAAGAGCAATTCTGCTTATCTCGGTATCGATGCAGCTTTGGCTTTGGTGCGCGAGACGGGTAATCAGCCAGTTCCTCTGCCTATTCGCAACGCCCCCACACAGTTGATGAAGGAACTGGGCTATCATGATGGCTATAAGTATCCGCATGACTATCCAGGACATTTCACGCCCCAGCAGTATATGCCTGATGCGTTGGTAGATCAGCGCCTTTGGCACGGACAACATAATCCTGCCGAGGAGAAACTGTATCAACGCATGGTGAACTATTGGGGCAAACGCTTTGAAGAATAGTCCCTTGCTGAATCCCTTATAATAATGGTAGTGTGATGATGAAACGTGCACCCGTGGTGTATGCTTCGTCAAGTCGTATGGTGCCTCCCAGCTGTTCTACTGCTGTCAGACAGAGCGTCAAACCAAGACCGAGTCCTTCCGAGAATTCGTTGGGCTTGAAGAATTTCTTGAATATTTTTGTCCGATACTCTTCCGGTATACCCTGTCCTGTGTCCGTGACACTGAAACAAACCGATGCCTCGTCGGGCTGATAGCAACACAACGTGATGCTACCATTCTGGGTGAACTGGTTGGCATTATCCAGCAACTCACGTAGCACCTTCAGTAAAATCATCTTGTTGGTGAGAATCAGCAGCGAGTCGTGTGCTGATGTCTTGAAACAGACCTCTACCGTTTCCGGGTGCGTGAAGTTCGCTCTTTCAATTGCCTCCCTACAGATGTTGTTGCACGACACATAGTCTTGCTTCTCAATGCCCTGACGACTTTGCTGGATGGACAGGTCAATGAGTTTTGTGATAATCGTCGTGATGGTGTCTGTGTTCTTCATCATCTGTCCTACCATCATCTTTATCTCGTCCTTTGAGATATTCTCATAGTCATTGTTGATAACCTGGGCAAATCCCGTCACGATATTCAGTGGCGTGCGTATCTGATGCGTCATGTTCTGGATGAATGCCGACTTCATACGGTCAGACTCCATCGCTTTCTCACGTGCAATGACCAGTTCCTCGTTGCGCAGTTTCAGTTCCTGATTATTTTTCTCGAGCACCGCATTGGCCTTTCCCAACTGCTTGCGCGACATGCTGTAGATGACGTTGATGATGATCAGTGCCAGGAAGGCAATGCTGCCCAGCAGATACCACACCCATGAAGGGATGCGAATACCGTTGAAGGTCGACTTGATAGTATATACATCATCCGTCACACCCTCTGTCTCCATTTTCAGCAGTTCGCGGTCTATCAGGTCTATCAAATGCTTGTTATGGCTCACATAGCAATACTCGCGTGGTGGCAGCGAGATATCGTCAGTAAGCAGATTCTCAAAATGATGCAGATTTATGAGGTAACGAGCCTGATAACGGTAGCAGATCACGGCATCATACTTGCCTTCTACGAGGTCGCACATCGCTTTGTCAAGATTCGTCACACTATGTTTCACCGCTCCCTCACTTGTCAGCAGTTCGCCTACAGGTCTTGAGTTCATATAGGCAATGCGCTTACCCTCCAGGTTACGGAAATCAAAACGCTCGTCGTCGCTTTTCTTGGGATATACCACCTGATAATAGAGTCGGAATACGGCACGCGAATAATTGGTGCTGTCCTTCCGGTATGGCGAGTAGATCATCATGCCGAGGTCCACCTTTCCATGAATGATATCCGGTGCCACGTTCTCCCACGAATTGGGGTGATAGGTAAAGGGGATGCCCAGACGCTTCATCAGCAAACGCGTAAACTCTACGTCAAAACCTTGTGGCGTGCCGCTCTCGTCCACATATTCCAGTGGAGCATAGTCGACATCGATACTGAAGATGAGTGGATTTTGTCTGTCATAACCCAAATGATGAGCCAATGGTGACGGTTGCATCATTGCGTCATCATCGTTACTGCAAGCCATGAAGAGTGTAGAGATAGTTAAGGCTAGCAGCCAGTAGTTTAGTAGTTTATAACCTTGCTTCATAGGACAAAGGTCAGGTTTTCAGTTCAGATTTTCGGTGCAAATATAATAAAAAAATGAAAAATGTCAAAAAAAATAGAGAAAATTTGTACCTTTGTAGTCAAATTTTAATATTATGAATCAGGACATCATTATAAAAATCATCGAATTATTGGGTACGTTTGCCTTTGCTATCTCAGGAATCCGTCATGCAGCAGCCAAGCATTTCGACTGGTTTGGCGGTTATGTGTGTGGTATTGCCGTAGCCATCGGTGGCGGTACGATACGTGATGTGATACTCGATGTGCCCATCTTCTGGATGACCACACCTATTTATATGATCTGTACGGCGGTGGCTCTGCTCACGGTTGCTTTTATGGGTAAATGGATGGAGCCGCTGAAGAATGCGTGGTTTGTGTTCGATACCTTCGGACTCGCTCTCTTCACCATTGCCGGTATCCAGCGCAGCCTTGATGCCGGACAGGCCTTTTGGGTGGCTATCATCATGGGATGTATCACGGGAGCTGCCGGAGGCGTGATCCGTGATGTGCTGTTGAACAACGAACCCGTTATCTTCCATAAGGAAATCTACGCGATGGCATGTGTCATTGGCGGTTTGGCCTATTGGGGTGGTATCGAACTCGGCATGCCTGTGGGTATTACGGCTGTGGTGAGTTTCGTGGTGACGTGCCTGATACGTTTTCTGGCTGTGCGCTATCATATCTCGCTTCCCATATTGAAGAGTGAAGAAAAAAGCGACGAGGATTAAAAAAAAGGCGACGAAAATTATTCGTCGCTTTCTTTTTTAGTAACAAGGGACCTCTATATTACTGCATCCTCTGCAGGTTCTCCCAACGTACGTTCCATGTGCCGTCCTGCGGGAAACCAGGATTGAAGGGATTCTCGCATCCGTCCCATCCGGCACACATCATTGCGATAGCCGAGAGGAGGGCACCGTTGCCAGGCAGATATAGACGCAGACGGTCTGAGGTCTGGAAATTGTGTCCGTTCTTCAGGTACGTATTCTTCTGTGTATCGATGAGCAGCGCCTTCAGTGCCGTCTCGGGCTGACCTAGGCGGGCAGCCGTCATAGCCACCATACCGTAGTCCCATCCCCAGGTCGTAGCCCAGTTCCAGTTCTGCATCACGTCATCCAGCGTGGCTGTCATCATCTTCTGTGAATACAGCGGGTTCACCGTTGATACAGGCAACATGCCGCAAGCACCCAGCACTGCAGGGTGGTCATTACGACATTTCTCTGTGAAGGTCTCTGTGGCAAGGGTAGGCTTTGCACCACTTGCTACAGCATCGAAGGGGTCGAAACTCGTCAGGTTGTCTGTCTTTCCCTTGGGCAGACCGGCTGTGTAGATACCTTTCTGAACGGGTAGCGTAGAGAGCCGCTTGATAATCTCGTCCCATTGCTTGTTGCGCTCTATGCCCTGACGCTCACGCCACAGGTTTGCCACGTTGAGGCCATACTGCCAATAGGCCAGTTCGAAGGGATGGTTATAGGAGAAATCCTTCGACATACTCTCCTGCATAGCCGTAGCCCCCTGTAGGAAGTATTTCCTGCTCTTGCTGTCGCGACTGACGAAATCGGCCATGAACGCAGCTGTTTCCTCTACCTGCTTACCGTATTTTATCAGCGTCTCCTGACTGGGATTCGCACGATATATCTCCTCAGCCATATATATATAATGTGGCTGCTGCCAGATGAGGAACTAACCCGTGTTCGAAGGTGCCTCGCCCGCCCAGGGGTCCGTCATCTTCATCCAGCGGATGCCTTTGAATCCCTGACGCTCGGCAATCTTCCTAGCTACGGGATAGGCCGTGGTGTTATACCATTTCATCACAGTCTCCAACGTCTTCGGACGGTTCCAGAGCGAGAAGTCCACCATGTGCCACCACGTCATCTCCAGATGGGGGCGTCCGAACCATGAGTTGTAGGTCAGCCCCGTCTCTTGAGGCGGCATATTGTTGGCACAGTTCACCTGCGTGAGATATTGGCTTAGCACCACGCGACGCTCCAGTTCCTTGGCGCGAGGGTCTGTGCATTCAGAGAAATCCACGATAGCCCCCTCGTTCCACCATTGGTTCCAGGCTTTGAGCACACCCTTCAGCTCCTGATCATACACGATGACGGGCTCAGGGATATAGTTGTCGTATCTGTCTTTCTTGTACGACATCGTAGCAGCATATTCAGCCTTGAGAACCAGCACATCGTCGGTAGTACTTAGCATGTAGTCATGCTCGGCTGTGCGTGTCAGTTCACCATTACCCGTCCAGTTCAGCTTCAGGAAATAGCGGGTGGAGTCGAGTGTATGTTCAATGATGGCAGAATATTTGTCGCTGAGTACGATGCGTGACTTGTGGCGCTCAGGTTTCGTCAGGTCTGCGGCAGCATCGGCATGCTTGCCGGTGGGATAGGGCAGACGGATGCGGATCTTGGCGCGCCCGTCTTTCAGCAGAGCCGTCTTGATACGATAGATCACGGCATCCTTGTTCTGCAGGGCTGCTGTGGTCACCTCCACCGGTTCGTTGTCAGCACGGAAGGAAGACTCGATGACACCATCGTAAAGTTTCAGTTCCTGATGGATATACGACAAATCATCCAGTGCAATCTCCTTGCCGCTGCGGTCTTTCATGTCAAGACCGATGAGGCCTAAGTTCAAGCGGTGAGGGTTCACACGGAAAAATTCCGTAGCCTGCTTGTGGCGTCCGTCCTCAGCTTTCTTGTATTCTACGGCATACACCTCCTTGTGCCCATGCCCCAGGTCGAATGTCTTCTCACTTTCAGATGGTTTCAGGAGACTGGTGTTAGGAAATGAGTGCCATCCCCAGTCAGACATAGCCGTCAGGGGCACACCAGCCTCATAGTCAAAAGGGAAACTCTGCAGTCCTGTCACGTCAACAGTCGTTGCGAAATGACCATTTCCCACGGTGAGCGAAGCCAGAGGGTCGGCTTTGGTAATCACGGGGTTGTTGCGTCCCGTCACCGCCTGTCTGCTGATAGGCTTCATCACGTTGTCGGTGGAAAATCCCATCTGCTCCATCTCCAGCGAAGCCCAGATAAACGGACCTACGCCCTTGGCGTCATTATCGCGGATCTGCTCTGAGAGATAATAATTATACGAACCGTCGCGACGCTTGTTCTCCTTAGCCTGCGCCTTGGGATTGATACGCTTCAGGGCTGCCTCCACCTCGGCGCTGACGCCAGGGCCCAGTCCTGCCACCGAACAGCAGTTGGTCAGCGAGATGGTCTCGTCGTCGTTGACCTTGATGAAATTATTCACGATGCCGCGATAGGCCTTGATGCCTGCATCGCGATATTTGGTGCCTACATAGCCCTTGCGGTAAGCCTTCAGCAGGGCGTAGGTAAACATAGCCGAACAGGTGCTCTCCAGGTAGTTGCCCTCGCGTGTTGGCGAGTCCATCACCTGATACCACACGCCCGATTTCTTATCCTGCCATTTCAGGATGGCGTCAAAATCCTTTTTCAGCAGTTCTATCAGTTCGCCGCGGCGGGCATAGTTGGCAGGCACGGCATCCAGCACCTCAATCAGTGCCATCGTGTACCATCCCTGCGCACGTCCCCAGCAGTGCTGGCTCAGTCCTGTTTCCTTGTCTGCCCAGAACATGTTTCTGTTCTCGTCGTAGGCATGACGGTTAAGACCCGTCTTGGGGTCGAGTGTACGGTTGTAGGTGATGACGAGCTGATCCACGGCATCGTCGTAGATACTTGTCACCGCCTTCGCATTCTTCTCCGTGATAGGCGCTGTCAGACAGCGGTAGGGCAGTCCCATGAAGATACCGTCGAGCCACACCTGATAGGCGTAGATAGCCTTGTGCCAGTACACCTTGTCTGCCACCGTGCGAGGCTGCTCCTGCAATTGCTTCATCAGCGTCTGCATGGCGATGAGGTTTTTCTTCTCAGGCTGCTGCTGATACATGCGTGTCACGAAATGGCCTGTGCGGATATTGTCCAGGTTATAGTCCTTGATGTTGTATCCGCGAATTTCGCCCTTCTCGTTGATCATCGTGTCGGTATAGAGTTTGCAGTAGTCGAAAATCTCCTGACCGCCGTAGCGCAGGTAGGTGTCGAGCATACTCTCCAGCTCAATACCCATCACGTAGCTCCATTTCGGACGTGTGGAGAAGTCCAGCAGGTACGACTTCGGATAGCGCTTCATCTCTGAGCGGGTCATCCATTCGGAGTAGTGCTTATAGGGATTCTTTGTGAGCGAGAGACCGCCATTCACGTAGAGCTTGTCGAACGTGATGTTGCGTGTCTTGCCAGTGATGGTGTTTCCCTGCTGCACGCCGTTGAATCGGCAGTTGCGCACGGTGATATCATTCACAAACGTATCCTCATCCAGTCCGATGATCTGCACGCCGTACTTAGATTTCTCACAGGTCACGTTCTCCATCAGCACGTTGCGCACCGTGGGGTAGTTGCCTCGGCAGCATATCTCGTTGTGCTCGTAGTCAAGGTTGATTTTCAGCACGCTCTCGCCGCACTGACCCACCTTCACGTCCTTCACGTAGATATCCTCGATGATACCGCCTCGGCAAGAGTTGGTCTTGATGCGCAGCACGCGGTCCAGATTGGGTGAATCCATCACACAGTCGTGGGCAAAGATATTCTTCGCGCCACCTCTTATCTCCGAACCAATCACCACGACGCCGTGTCCATTCTTCATCGCACAGTTTCGGATGATAAT
>JAEEGL013806813.1_pt1 | contig 16367 bp, 16 predicted proteins | sample 9134231 | NCBI WGS metagenome assembly JAEEGL01 (sample SAMN16246548, study PRJNA631951) | gut metagenome | biome: gut microbiome; feature: rumen; material: fiber-attached | host: Bos | place: Iran: Karaj | collected 2018-10
CGCCGAACAGCTCGCACACGGCCTCGGCCTGCGTCTGGATCGTGCAGGCGGGGGCCTTCTGGACCAGGATGTCGCCATTCCGTCCATGCTCGAACGCGAACAGGACCAGATCGACAGCCTCCTCCAGGCTCATGATGAAGCGCGTCATCTTGGGCTCGGTGAGCGTGATCGGATTCCCCTTCCGAATCTGGTCAATCCACAGCGGAATCACGGACCCGCGGCTGCACATCACATTGCCATAGCGCGTGCAGCAGATCTTGGTATCGCCGGAGAGCCGGCTCTTCGCCACCGCGATCTTCTCCTCAATGGCCTTCGTGATACCCATCGCATTGATCGGGTACGCGGCCTTGTCCGTCGACAGACAAATCACGCACTTCACCCCCGCGTCGATGGCCGCATCCAGCACATTGTCCGTTCCGATGACATTGGTCTTCACGGCCTCCATCGGGAAGAACTCGCAGCTCGGCACCTGCTTCAATGCGGCCGCATGGAACACGTAATCCACGCCCTTCATCGCATACTTCAGCGTGCTCTTGTTCCGCACGTCGCCGATGTAAAACTTGATTTTATTTGCCACCTCCGGCATCCGCGCCTGGAAATCGTGCCGCATGTCATCCTGCTTCTTCTCGTCGCGGGAGAAGATGCGGATCTCGCCGATGTCGGTGCGCAGGAAACGGTTCAGCACGGCGTTACCGAAACTGCCCGTGCCGCCGGTGATGAGGAGGACTTTGTTGTTGAAAATGCTCATGGTTATGTTGTAGTTTTATGATTATCTTGTTCCTTGAAGAGGTTGAGGATACGGTCATCCATGATACGCGGACGAAAGTGACCGTGTATGATGATCTCCCGAAGAAGATCCTCACCTTTCATCTTCTCAGTTGTATAGTGCTCTATGACATGGTAGAAACCGTCTGGCCCCTTCTTGTAGCGCAGTTTCTTGAGCCAGTAGCCGGATCGAGTGATATAAAACCAGCCGCCAAGCATAAAGGGGGCATACCGACAATCAAAGTCTGGCCCATACCCCTTGGCGAAGGCGATCATCTGCTCTTCCGTAAGTGGGATGTCAGGGATTTCCTCCTTTTGCCAGAAAGGGGAATCCTGGATCTCAAGCAGCAGTGAATGGTGAAGTCGCGCCAATACCCAGGTTTCAAAATCGCTTCGTTGAAAATAGATTTCGCGGTTGTTCATAAGAAGATAGGACGGATACTAACTATCTGACTTACATTAAGAAAGTGAATCATTTACTTTTACAAATTGTCTAATCCGATCAATTATTATTGCATGTTGAAAATGATGTTGATAACAATAGGTCGTGAAAGAAACAAGATAGAACGAGACTAGTATAAATTAGCATGAAAAAAGATTACTGGATTGTCCGGATCCAATGTTTATTCCGAAGACCTTGGACAAGTCTTCACATAGGCCTGAAAAGGACAGGTGTTAAATTCTAAAGTCATGGCAAAAAACGCTCCAATTGGCGATGGACACCGAATAGGTGCTATCAAGGGACGTAGTCAAGTCTTGAACCCGGTAACAAATCTTTGGGTCAAAAGAGATAAAACTACGGGGAAGTTCATTGACGTGAAAATGGATGGAAAACCATTCAAAGGTGTAACGAAAGAATAAGCCATCGCCTGTATTTACCTGGGAGTGCTGCTGCAACAGCACTCCCTTTTTTATGGGAACTATTTGATTGCGGCCTTGATGGTGTCTACGATGTACCTCGCATCCTCGTCACTCACATACGGCCCTGCGGGGAGGCACATGCCGATCTTGAAGATGGCTTCGGAGACGCCGTTGACGTAGGCGGGGACGTCCTTATAGACGGGCTGCTTGTGCATGGGTTTCCACACGGGACGGGCCTCGATGCCTGCCTGGTCCAGGATGACGCGCAGGGCCTCGACGTTGTCGTTGGGCTGGCAGTCGGTAGTGGCACTCTCGGCCATGTGGATGACACCCGCAGCGCCGCCCACTGCGCCCTTCACGATGGTCTTGTAGGCATTTTCCTGCCCTTTGATACGGACGGCCGGGTCGATGGTGATGGTGCACAGCCAGTAGTTGGAATCGTAGTCGCCGCCGGCCGGCTGGGAATGGACCCGGATGCCGGGAATACCCGCCAGCAGCTCCTCATATAGCGCCTGAACGTGCCTGTGATGGGCAAGATGCTCGTTCACGATGGTCATCTGCCCGCGGCCTATCCCCGCGCAGATGTTGGAAAGGCGGTAATTGTAGCCGATGGCCTCGTGCTGGTAGTACGGGTAGCTCTCGCGTGCCTGCGTGGCGTACCACATGATCTTCTGCCACATCTCGGCATCCGGGCAGATCAGCGCGCCGCCGCCGGAGGTAGTGATCATCTTGTTGCCGTTGAACGACAGCACGCCGAACCTTCCGAAGGTCCCAAGCATCTGTCCCTTGTACCGTGAGCCGAAGCCCTCGGCGGCATCCTCCACCACCGGAATCCCGTACTTGTCGGCAATCGCCATGATGCGGTCTGCCTTGTACGGCATCCCGTACAGCGCCACCGGCACGATCGCCTTGGGCTTGCGCCCGGTCTTCTCGATACGGTCGACAATCGCCTTCTCCAGCAGCTCAGGGTCCATGTTCCACGTGTCTGGCTCCGAATCTATCATCACCGGCTTCGCGCCCAGATATGTGATAGGGTGCGTGGAAGCGCAGAAGGTAAAACTCTGCACCAGCACTTCGTCGCCCGGCCCCACGCCGCAGGCCAGCAGGCCCAGGTGCACCGCCGCGGTGCCGCTGCAAAGGGCGACCACGCGCTTACCTTCCCCGACGAACTCCTCGAGATCCTTCTCGAAGCCGTTCACGTTGGGGCCAAGGGGCACAACCCAGTTGGTGTCGAAAGCCTCCTGGATGTATTTCTGTTCAAGTCCTGCCTCGCTCATATGCGCGAGGCAGAGGTAGATGCGTTTTCTTTCAGACATTATTTATTCTTTGTAAATAAACTTCTTATTCCTGCGGCGGCCATCCCTCCCAGAACAGCGCCGGTTGTGTTCAGCACCAGATCTGTCACCTCGAACATTCCGACTACCAGAGCAAACTGCAGGTACTCTATGCAAAGGGACAGGATAAAAGCAATGAGGGCTACGCGCGCAAGGCGTCTCCAAGCCCCGTGTTTGCCTGTCTCGGCCAGGGCTTCCTCTAGGATTATACCGAAGGGGACGAACACTGCCAGATTGAAGAGCAGCAGGAAGAAAATCTCTTCGTCGCCGGAGGTCAGGCGACGCCACTCGGCAGCCAGGTCTATGCCGGTGTCCAGGCTGTTCTGCCCGCCGATGCGGATAAACACAAATGCGTCAATCAGCGCCAGGGCCAGCGCGACTGCAACCCCGATTGTGAGCGCCCCATATAAGGAATACCGCTTCTTCACAAGTATGAGCGCCGTCACTGCCAGCATCAGGATGCCCAGCACACCCCAATGCCATAAGGGGAGGTGCGGGAAGAAGGCGCGGAGGTAAATCTGGAAAGTTGAAAAGGGCATTCTAAATCAGTTCTCCGGCATATTCCATTTTCCGCCCCAGCACCGTCGCAAAAATCATCTTCAGGTCCATCCAGAAGGAATAGTGGTGCAGATAATAGCGGTTGAGGCGGACCTTGTCCGGGAAGATCACTTCGTCATTATACCGTTGAGGGTCCTCCACCTTTGCCAACAGCTCCTCCTCGTTGCGATACTTCAGCGATGCCGGTCCGGTGATTCCGGGACGGAGTTTCAGCACCTCACGGTCGTCCCCGGTAAGGGCATCCGCGTATCCGGGTACATCCGGCCTCGGACCGACGAAACTCATATCCCCGATCAGAACGTTCCAAAGCTCCGGAAGTTCGTCCAGTTTGTACCGGCGCAGTTTCTCTCCCAAAGGAGTGATTCTCGCATCGCCGGCTACGGATACTGATGACCCATCGTGGTTTACGGTCATCGAGCGGAACTTGTACATCGTGAACAAGCGCCCGCCCTGCCCGACGCGTGTCTGCCTGAACAGTACCGGCCCTTCCGGCATCTTAACCCTGATCAGGATTGCCACCACCAGCAGCACCGGCGAGAGGATCAGCAAGCCGATGAATGAAACCACGCGGTCAAATATGAATTTCAGCCACATCATTATTCACTCTTTTTCCTGAGGTCTTCAATGTAAAGATAGTTGTTCTCCATCTCTTTGACAATGCGGACATCAAGCACCTTTTCGGTAGAACGGAGAGATGCGATATTCTCCTTCGAAATCGTCTCGAACATCCGAATCCCAAGCGTTTGGGCGACATCCATCGCGCATAGACACATCTGCGTCCCGATGCCTTTTCCCTGAGCATTCGCGTCCACCATTTTCCCCAGGAAAGCCTTACCGACGAAGAAACACCGCAGGAAGAAATACCCGACAATTTGTTCCTCCTTTAAGACGACAAATAACAGATAAGCCTTGTTCTTGATTAAGCGAGATATCGTTTTGGCATCAAAAGGGTGAGGATTGAAGAACTTGAAAGCCTCGTCTGGCTGATCGTTAAAAAACGTTACAAGCCGATCCACATCACCAAGTTCAGCCAGACGCACGGAATAATCATCTTGGTAAAGAATAAGAACGTCATTGATTGATGACAGTCCTCTCCGGTATCTTACGCTAAAGAAAAAAGAATTCAGGAGCTCAACAAACTGCCAAACAAGCGGCAACCGTTTCTGTAGCCAATGTGCTAATCTATACATCTACTTTGAGCTTTCAAAATGTCGCATAATAACCTTGTAGGTATTATCAACCAAGTAATTGTTTCTCAAGAACTCATATCCATTTTCGCCCATTCTCTTCCGATCCGAGTGAATCATTCTGTCAAGTATAGCCGTAAAAGCCTCGACGGAATCACTCTCACACCAATAACCATATCCATTTTCTTGTGCAATTATCCCGATGTCAGTATTGGGGTCGGTTACACAAAGAACAGGCATTTTATTCTCTAGATAACTGAGAATACGAGAAGGGTAGTTAGGGATAGTGAAACGATGGTCGAGAAATACCAGCCCCACGTCACAAGCCCCCACCAGGTCATCATACTCATGCTTGGGCAAAACATCAAGCACTAAAACGGACGAGGGCCTATTCTTTTTATACCATGTTTTTAAGCGAGGTAATTCCGTCCCCGAGCCAACAATAACGAAATAGCAATCATCACGATTCGCATTCGCTTCCAAGCAACGAATCAAAAAAGGAATTCCCTGCGGCTTTCCTAAATTCCCCCCATAGACAAATGCCGGAATATCTCTAGGAATCTGATATTTATCTCTTAAATAAGAATTCTCAATATTCAACTGTTTAGGCAAATGATCAAGATCAGCCATTTCCACACTATTGGGTGCAACCTCAACCTTATCCGCTGCAATCTCTGGATTATGTTTAAGAACATACTCAACATTTGCCGGACTCATGCAACCGATATGGTCACTTAATGCATACAATTTCTTCTCCTTCTTCCTAAAGTACCGATACAAATACCCCTTAATGCCAGATTTACTCAGTAGGCCAAGGTCAACTGCGTTTTGCGGAAAAATATCTTTCAGTAGTAAATATGTTTTAGCCGATGGATTCTCTATTTTCAAGTACTCTATCAATTTTGGGAAAGTAATAGGTGGCGTTGTATATAAAATCAGGTCGAACTTCACTTTTCCAAGATATCGTTTAATTGCCATCTTGTACTGACTCTCCACTAACACTTGCCCTACACCTTTCTCTATCACGTTGCTTTTCTGCAAGTTCAGTGTTTTTACCTTCAGGAAGTGAACACCGTTAACATCGTACACACTTGTATTCTCCCCAGTTCGCCTCTCTCGGGGTGATACGATATAAACCTCATGCCCAGCATCTCTAAACTTCCGCATCAAGTCCGAATAAATACCATGTGTTTCCAACCCTGAAATGTTGGCCATAGTAAGAAATATGATATTCATTTCGTTGCTGTTACTTCTAAAATTCTTAACAATTTATCTGCGCGCTGTTCATAATTGTCATAGGTCAACAACTGCTTCTTTCCATTCTCTACGAGTTTATTATTGTATGCCTTATCATTTGCCACTTTGTAGATAGCATCTGATGCCGCTTTGGCGTCCAATGCACTATAGTAGCATGCAGCCTCACCACATAATCCTCGCGCAAACTCCAAGTCGGTGGTTACGATAGGAATCCTCATACGCATAGCCTCTGGATAAGTAGCCGTAAAACACTCCATCAGAGTTGGCATAAACATGATGTCGGCCTGCTCATAAAGATTGGGACATTCTGCAATTTCCACCTTGCCAATGAACACGAAATGCTTCTTCAGCCGCGATGGCAAGTTAAAGGGAGCCATGTCGCAGGTCAGTACAAAACGGAAATGGAATTCCGGATAAGCCTTCTCTAAATAATCCGCCACAGGTACCATTATCCCCAGATTCTTATGTGCTGCAGTTGAAGATACCGTCAGCATTGTTGTGCCATCGAATTTTGGTAGCTTGATCTCACGAATCCACCGTTCCGGCTGATCAAATACTTGATTGTAGTAGTTCGTTACTGTATATACTTTCGCACCCTTAATTAATGATGGCAGCATCTTAGATATATATGCATTTTCCGTGTAGAACGTGTCAGAACTCCGGCGAAATCCCCATGCCCATATTGCGTAAAGGAGTTTTTCCTTAACCGTTAACCTATAACCATTAACCTTAAGCAGCAATTGCGCCCTTGCAAACCCGCACAGATGCGCCACTCTTGGCCTCCATAGCGAAGGACCAAACACTGTCAGGACAGCATCTACCTTTTCCCGCTCAACCAAACCGTCCAACAGTTTGTCTCTGCCAAGAATGAGAGTTCTCCCGTTGTGCGGCAAATTGTAGACAATTACCTTAACATTCTTTGACGTCGTCAAAACTTTTTCTGTTGAACGAAGATCAGACGAGAGAACAACAATAAATTGATTCTCTGTAAACTTATGTAGTTCTCTGCAAAAGGAGTCCGCCACTTGCAGTCCGCCGCCGTTCTTTAGGTTAGAGCAATTTATCAGGAAAGAAGCCATACTAAAATCTTGAGTTTTTGATAAGCCCCAAACCTACAAATGTTTTGATTGACGCAGCCGTTTCATCTCCCATATGAGAAATGGTCTATAATCTCAGCATGACTGCATGGACCGGTACTATACGGTATTACTTCTCCACTATTAATGGCATCAATTAAATGCATAAGATTCCTACATGCTATTGTAGCATTCCAAGTTTCAGTAACCGTCTTATATGCATTCATGCCAAGCTTAATACGTTCATGAGGATTATCTAACAGCCACTTGACTTTTTTATAAAAGTCATTTTGATTCTTACTCTTGAATACCACTCCATTTTCTCCATCTTTTATCATGAAAGGAACGGCACCAATAGCATGGCTGGCGACTACAGCACAACCGCTATTCATTGACTCATTAATGGTTGCACCCCAACCTTCATTCTGATCTGGAGTAGCTAGGAATATTTCGCTTTCCTCCATTAGCGTCCTCACGACCTCTTGTTTTTGAGGTCCTATGAATATGACGCAATCTTCAAGGTTGTTATCGCATATCATTGCTCGTATTTTACCTTCTAATGGCCCTCTGCCTGCAATTTTCAATCTGAAATAATAACCTTCATTCTTTAATCGCTTTGCCAGATTAATTGCCATCTCAGGATGCTTCCATCTTATTAGCCTACACGCCCAAAGGATTGATATCGGTGTATTTTTCTCAATGCCAGAGCTTTTCTTAGCCATCAGTGATTCAACATTGTCATATGTTTTTGTTTCAGGAAAGTAGCCCCATTTAAAACACTTGTTGGCACTCATTCCTGATAACACATAATCCTTGGCTGCGTATGCACTTGCGGCCAGTAAATAACCTTTGTTCAGAATCCGTGAATGGTAAGTATAGATCGGCCACTTAAGATACTTTATAATTGACTTATAGCGACGTTCGCTTACTCTGAAAAATAGTTTATTTTCCTCAACGCGTTTTGTTATCATTGAGGTGGGAGCTTGTCCTATAATTACAACGTCAGCCTCCAATATCAAATTCTCAACATCACCTTTGTTCTCTTTGCCATACCTCAAGACATAAGGTTCTAGATACTCAGTATAGCCCATTTTCTTATATGACTCTGGCATAGGTTGTGTCTCTACAAACCAAAATTGACAATTTGTAATTTTATACAACTCATCAGCCAATGCCTTCTGATGATGATTAATGAAATTTGACAAATATACTATTTTCATCTTTTGTCTAAATTTACATGGTCCCTACCATTATTACGTAAATAGTAGCCTACGAAAATGAACGTAATTATGAAGCAAGAACCCGGGCCGAACGGCGGAGCATATTCAGCAAAACTTGAAATATATGCGACGAGCAAGGTGCCAGCGAGTAACAGATCTTTGGCTCTGAAGCTACTTACCAGAATCTTTAATATAGAGAAATATAGAGCGAGGAAAGGTATCGCACCAATAATACCCCATTTGGTCAATCTATAAAGAATGAAGATATGGGCGTTCCTAGGCATCAAATTATAAGAATCTCCCGAACCATAAAATCCGAATAGCGGATGGTGCAGGAAATAAGCCAATGACTCTGCGGCTTGACTAATACGCCCAGAGGAAATATCATCAAGATTATCAGCATCGCGGTGCCCAACAACAGAGTCATATAATATCGCCTCTAGAGAATCCGGAGCATATAGAACATAAGCACCGATCAATAATCCGAGGATAATTAACCCCTTAAACTTATAGTCACGGTAGAGTAAAATCGCGGCTACAATAATATAGGATAGCAAGGCAGTTCGACAGGCAAAGAAAACCGCAGGATACAAACATATTATAGAAAGAGCTCCATATCCTATCTTGAAAAGAGGTTTTTGAAGTTCCAACAAAAACACTAAACAGATGATGGCCATTGAGGTAAAGGCCGCGCCCACCTGATTCTTTGCCACAGAGGCTTCATAGTATTCATCAATCACAAAACCACCTAAACCAGACAGAACTGAAGTCACAGCCAGATATGCCGATGCTGCACATACAGGCAGCATATAATATGCCAGCTTTTCCCTCTTAATGTCAAATAGATAATAAGAAGAAAAAGCAACCATAAGAGGCATGGATATATCCAGGTTCAATATAGGATTGATGCTCCGTACAGTAGGCAGCATCAATAAATTAACAAAACCAGCCAAAACCAGCCAAATCACCCAAGATCTGAAGATCTTAGGCTTATCACTACTTCTGCTACTATTTACCACCGCCATCAAGAACAAGAACGCATAGATGGCCATGGAGATGTGCTTGGCCAGCTGTATGTTCATTCCATTGTAATAAAGCGTTGCTATCATTGCAATGGCAAAGAGTATGGCAAAGAGTTTATTTTTCATACTACTTCCTGCTTCCAGTAGACCTCTACGTTATGATGTACACGCTTGTCCTCAGGTGGTAGTTGCATATAGTCGCCTTTGTAGAGGCAATGCAGGTAGGTGTCATAATCTTTTGGGCCTTTGAACAGAATGCCCTCGAACTCCAGCCACTGGAATCCGTCAAAGCATTCTTTAGGGGCCAACTTGTGGTATTCGCCATTTGTGAGGGTGGTCACATATTTACATTTCTCCAAAGGATGGAGATTTGCATATCGGTGCATCACACGGCTCTGCACCTTTATCGGCCAAACGGTATTATTCACCGTTCTCTGTCCTATCCAGGCAATTACCTTTTGAAAAACATTATGTCCTGGACGTGCCCAGGCATAGATGGAATACTTGTTAAACCAATGCAACAGTCCCAGAAATTTGCACAGTCCGCATAAACTCTTAGTGCTCCACTTCTTATCTTCGATTCCGTACTTTGGAAACACGTCGATATAGATTCCCACCTCCATTGGATTCTTGTCCGGGAATTCTACAAGCACTGTACGATTATCAGATATCTTCAAGAAGGGATAAACTGTATCCTCCGGGAATTCTACTTGCATATGGTCGCTCATATAGCCTTTCGTCCCACGAGTGATATCAATAAAGCGATCATAGTCCTTCTGTGGCATATTAACATCTATGTCATCGTCCCATGGGATGAATCCCTTGTGGCGCACAGCTCCTATTAGCGTGCCGGCATCCAAGTAGTATTTCAAGTCATGCTCGTCACAGAACTTGGCAAATTCCACCAGGATATTCAGCATTATCTTCTTGTGCTTATCCAGTGTTATCGGCACCCGTACTTCCATATTATGTCTTTTTCATTTTGCTTTCATACTTTTTATCAACCTGCCATACATTTCTTGGAGGCCATATCTCGGTCGCCAGCCCAAAGCATGTAGCTTGGCGGTACTCAAGCGGAGTTTCGTCACAGGCGCATAACACATCTCCGGATGCAACTCGATAACTACCTTGCCGCTGGGATTGAACTCCTTACAAAGCAGTTCTGCCATCTTGCGGATGGAGATGTAGGTCTCTTCGTTGGCTACGTTGTAGGCTTCGCCGGATGTCCCTTTCAGCAAGATATACAGGATGGCGATGACGCAGTCGGTAGTGTAGCAATAGGGCTTGGAAGACTCGCCGGTGGTGTGCAGCACGATGTCTTCTCCGGCTATCACATTCCTTGCGAATTGTGCGAACACACGGTTATCGTCGATCGACACGCCGGCTCCAAAGGTCTGGGCGAGACGGGCCACTTTCACATTTACGCCATATTCCTTGGCGAATGCTACACAAAGGTATTCTGCTGCCTGTTTGCCCAGGGGATAGGAACTGCGAGGGGCAGTAGCATCCACATAGCCCATTTTATCTTCGGTGATGATGCTATCGTCAAAGTTTTGACCATAATACTCCAGAGAGGAGATGTAGACCACGCCTGTTGGATTCGCCTTTCTGGCATATTCCAAGATAGCCCTGGTGGAGTCTATAGCCAGCATGTAGGTCTCTACGGGATGTTCCGTCATATACTTACCATCAGTGGGACTCGCACAATGGACGATGTATTGATAATTATTGACTGCATTTAATCCACTAAGGTAATTCAACAAGTTGCACTCAACAAAATGAACCTTGTCAAATTCATCCTTGTATATTGCTTTGGCCTTCTCCAGACTCCGCACGGGGCAGGTAATCTCTATTTTGCGATTCAATGCCAAAAGGCAATGCACCAGAGTGGACCCAATCAATCCTGTGGCTCCGGTAATCAGGAAATGAGCTCCAACAAGGTCGTCAGCCAGCGAAAAACTCCCCGCGAACTCGCGAATATCCTCTTGCTGTATTTTGTTCATCTTACTGATAAATACCGAATATTTGCTGGTTCTCGTGTACTTCGGCCATAGCTCGGAACACAAAGTAATCGGTGGGGGTGGTAATTTTGATGTTCTCCACCGGGCCTTCAACAATGCCTAGTTTATAGCCGAAGGCGCTCATCATGGAGCAGGAATCGATGTATGAGATGTTCTCTCCCGCCATATTCTGCCTATGCACCTTCAAGATATCTTTTAGGTAGAAACTCTGGGGAGCGCGTGCCAGCATACAGTTAGCTCGGTCTGGGATGCTCAGCATACCGTTCTCTTGCTTCACCACGAAGGTCTCTGTGGCCGGAATTACTGTGATGCAGCTGCCCACCTCCTTCACCTTGGCGATATTGGCCGTGATGGTCTCCTCGGTGATGAGGGGACGCACTCCATCATGAATAAGCACAATGGCCTCCTTGTCGTCTCCGACATACTCCTCGGCCGCATACAGGCCTTTAAGCGTGGACTCTTGAGCAGTTGCCCCTCCAGGGATGATGTTTACCACGTTGCTAATTTCAAACTTATTTAGCATCTTTTTCAAGAACGGGATCCAACTCTCAATACACACCACCACAATACCATCTATTTGCGGATGATTGTCAAACAACTCCAGCGTATAGATTATGATGGGCTTTCCGTTTAGTTCCAGGAACTGCTTAGGTCTGGACTTTGTATTCATCCTCACGCCCGACCCTCCGGCGAATATTACTGCTATGTTCATTATTAGTTGGTTTTCAAATGCAAAAGCTTAAATATAATAAAGCGCTGATGCTCATTAAGGAAAAGAACGAAGTTTATTAATAAACCTATTAAGGCAACAACGCCTATTCTGAGTATTAAAGTAAACCAAGTATTTACAAGCGGAAGCTGATTAATCAGCAGGCCGCATACTATCGGAACAATTGCAAGGCAAGCTCCTTCAAAAAGATAGAGACAGAACCGCCAACCGCTTGCACCTATACAATGAGCAGAGTAAGGGGCCGTGAAGAGAAATACCCTCATAATTGTAATCACCGAACTGACAGACGCAATCGCATATACGCCAAGGTTCGTGTTCTTAAGCAGGATGTAAACTATCAACACGTTCAAAAGACCCGTGCCAATCACTACCAGTGAATTGAGCTTTAGCCTGTTAACCACACCGAAGATATTCACAAAGCATTGCGATATTCCGGCGAATAGCAATCCTGCCATCGTCATACTTGTAAGCAGCGCAAGTTCGTGTGCATCTTGTGAAGGCACCCAAAGACTGAAAAAATCTGCTCCAAACACAAAGAAGATACCTATAGGCACATTCGCAAGTATTGAGACGACCATAATGTCGTTCTTCACTTCATTTTCCATCTCCTTGGCCTTGCCGTCTGCATAAAGATATGTAAGGCGAGGTCCATATGTTGTAGCAACTGTCCCCGTTATTTGAGTAATCATATTAGGAATAACTTTAGAAAGTGCAAGAACACCTGAAGCCAATGGATTGATAAAAATGTTACCAATTAGAATATCCAAACCTTCAAGCAAAAGATTTCCGCATTGGGATATGGTATTCCAGATACCTGAAGATACCAGCTCCCATATTTTTTTGATTCGGAATCCTGAGACGCTCCATTTCAGTTCTGGCATAAGCCGCTTATAAAAGACGTAATCAAGCGTAATGCTAACAACTGACATCAAAGTTGCCGCAATGGCGACAAAATAACTATGAGGAGCAAAAAGAAGGAATAACAAGTATATAGTCAATGCGCGAACTATAGCAGCTGCCGCACTCCGGAGGGATCGCAAATAAAGCGTGTTCGTGCAATATGTGGCTGTCTGCCATTGCGGCAGGCAGAGATGAACCAGGTAATTAGCAAATACAATAGAGAATAACACTTGCGTGTCCGCCAAGTAATTGGCCGGGACTTTGATTATTCTATCGATGAACACTACGAATAGCGTCATAGGAATTAAGAAAACAATTCCAAGAAACCAATCGCCAAGTAATACAGAACTATAATATTCATTTGAGGATTGTAGGTCTCCTCGTCGATAGTTAATCAAAATAAAACGCCCAGCCATAGAGTTAAGCGCCATCGAAACCAATGCTATATAACTCACAAAGTTATTTGCAAGAGTAATATAGCCGTTAACTTCAATCCCTAAGTGTGCGACAATATACGGAGACAATAAGAAGTTAATGGCTGTATTAATGACTACAACGGTAATGCTGCCGACTATATTTAATGCACTCTGTTGATTGATCGTCATTATTTATATTGATTAAGGCGACATATCAACTATTAATCGACAAGACCATCAAGGACGCGCCGAATTGTTTCTTTATTATCAACACTATTAAAAAACTCTATTGATCTCTGACTATACTCATAATAATTATCCTCAATATTGAGTATCGCATTCCGAACACTTTGAGCATTATTAAAATCAGCTATTTCTCCTATTCCATGCAACTCAAGAGGATAACGAAGACCGGGGATATCATTTCCAATAACAGGAAGCCCATATTTTGTATACTCAAATATCTTATTGGGCGCACAAAAGGCGGTATTTAACAAATCCGGGGTGTACACAAGCACTCCAATATATGCCATTCGCGTGAGGATAAGATAATCTGGTGCTGGTATGAAGGGTATATGAATAACGCCGGGATCAATACTTCTATAATGATTCATTATTCCATAGTCTTTCCCCAGAAGAACCATTTGATAATCCCCACCTAAATCCTTAACAGCTTGAACTACAGCGGTAATGTCTCGGCTCGCTGAAACATGGCCTTGATAAAGAATCACTTTTTTGTGTTTGAAGAGATCCATCTCAGCCTTATACCTTTCTATAAAACTAGGATCATAATCTTTGGGCTCAAAATACGGTTTATTTGGTAGAACCACAGGTATATGCTTAAGGTTAAACCAGACCTTAGTAATAAAAGATCTATTATATTCGGGGACTAAAACATTTTTCGCATCAACAATTATCTTAGAGACCGCTTTTCTTTGGTATAGTACGTTTTCCAGTAATTCAGGGAGGAAAAGGATGAAATCAAACCCGCGTCTTTTGAATCTCGTCCCTAATGCAAATACCGTATAGCCACCTTCAATGATTAGTAATGTCTTATGATTGTCTTTCTTGGCAAGTATCTTATTAACAAAACGGCGGAATCTAATAATATCAATAATCTTAGATACTATTAATTTTTTATTTGCGAGGGGAACCAATTGTACCTTAATCTCTTTATTTTGAAGAAGCCCAAGATTACACTCTTGGATCCCGCAAGTAATCAAAGAAACACTATAACCCAGTTCGGATATATTAAGAACCATACTAAGCACGGGTGGAATAGCCTCCAAAGAATTCTTATGAATAATTACAATTTCTTTCATTGCCTCCAATCAGGTTTATAATTAATTTGTGAAATTACTACGCAAAATGCTTCCAAAAAGAGCAAACGGTGGCAAATAATAATGGAGAATTAATCATTTGACAGACGTGCAAAAGCTTCCCCATTTTGTTGGTCATAAGACTACCATACTTGTGAAGTCGCTCCTTGACAAGAGAATCGTTAAAAAGAACCTTTGATGACAAATAACGAGTTTTAAAATCATTAACTCTGATAATGTTCCTAATTACATACTGCTTTATTCCATCACAAAAGGATGCTTCCCAATGCTTTTCTAAAAATGGTGCACAGTCTTCAATTATTCTATGTTGAATAAAATAGTAGCGCTTTATATCTTCCAAAAGACTAGGTTTATATAATCCGTGATTTGATCCTACCCGTTGCATCCAATAATAGAGCACATCATCGAGGCAGTAAATAGAATTCGCACTTAATAATGTCGCCGGCACATAGTACCGATCCTCAAATGTTCGGCTCAAACAATCTGTATATCGTAAACAATCTAAAGCTATTTTTCTTCGGTATAGTTTATTCCAGCGGCATAGAGGTAGTGAATAATCATTAGGATAAGATAATACATGTTCTTTGATCTGAGTGCGTAGTTTCTCGCCAGAATACCTTCCCTCTGCGAGCTCTGTTTTAAGTTTGCCCTCTATGGAATGATTAATACTATAATTGCAGATAACGATATCAGTATCATAAAGAACAGCTGTATTATACATTAATTCATACATTCCCGTGGAAACATAATCATCACTATCAACAAAGCCAATGTAATCACCATGAGAAAGACGAACGCCTGCCGTCCAAGCAGACATCAACCCCCCGTTCTCCTTGTGGACGACAACTAGTCTAGAATCATTTCGTGCATATTCATCTAAAAGAGCAGAACCGCCATCAGTAGAGCCATCATCCACAATAATTATCTCCAAATCCTTTAGCGTTTGATTAATAACAGAATCCAAACAACGTCTCAGATAAGGGAAGACATTATATACCGGAATGATTATACTAACCTTCATATCTTCACTCCTTTTACAAGAACGAATCCAAATAACCCTAATATCACATTTGGAATGACTTCACTATTCGTTCACAAGCATACCCATCTCCGTATGGATTTACTGCGTGAGACATATGTTCGTAGTAATCATTATCCTCCAGCAAACGGCTAGTTTCTCTTACAATTAAGTCGGCACTTGTCCCAACCAATAAAACTGTGCCGGCTTCAAGAGCTTCGGGCCGTTCAGTTGTGTCTCGCATCACGAGGACGGGCTTACCCAGACCAGGGGCTTCTTCCTGAATGCCGCCGCTGTCGGTAAGGACGACTGTGGACCTCTCCATCAGATAGACGAACTCCAGATACTGGAGCGGCTCGATGAAGAAGAAGTTCGGACGAGTAAGATCCTCGCCAAAGACCTCGTGGATGGGCTTACGCACATTGGGATTGAGATGCATCGGATAGACAAAGTCCACATCGGGATACTTCTCGCTGAGGCCCTTCATGGCGGTCACCATACTGATAAAGCCATCGCCGAAATTCTCGCGGCGATGACCGGTGATGAGGACGAGCTTCTTTCCATTGTCTAGGCGGGTGACGTCGTAGCCGGCGGTCTTGAGTACATTAATCTGCTCATCGGCAAGGGCCGTATCGCTCTTGAGTTTATCGACCACCATGTGC
>JAEEGL014303825.1_pt1 | contig 16367 bp, 10 predicted proteins | sample 9134231 | NCBI WGS metagenome assembly JAEEGL01 (sample SAMN16246548, study PRJNA631951) | gut metagenome | biome: gut microbiome; feature: rumen; material: fiber-attached | host: Bos | place: Iran: Karaj | collected 2018-10
CACACCCCGCTCACCGTCGCTACCTACAAGGACTCGCAGGTTGTCGATGCCCATCCGTTTCATCAGGTCCAATTCCCTAACCAACCGCTGACGATCACCTCCCTGCCCTTCCGAGCCAAGAATTGCCCCATACCAGAAGTTAGTGCCTACGTAATAATACGGTTTCCCGTCACGTTCAAAATGACCATTATTGACAACGACAAACTGGTTAGTCTGAGCACAAGCGGAGAAACAAACAACCGCAAAAAGAAAGAAAAAATGTTTTAATTTCATATGGCATTGGATAAGTGATACGTCATCAGGCTCTCAATAGGCGACTGTAAGACGGTGCCGAGGGTAAAACCTTCTTCTGCAGCAGCCTCTGCCAGCTGATCGCGAAAATACCAAGCGACACTGCCTACACACGAGACGGCCATCCTCATAAGACCATAGGGACGGATGTTGTAGCGGAAGAAATCACGGAAGTTGTTGATCACAATTTGCCTCACAGCGTCATCTGACAGGTGGCGATGAATGAATGGAGCGAGTGATGCCAGGAAGCGGTTGGGCATCGGTTCACGATAGACACGCTGGATCACATCAGCCATTGTCAAGCCATATTCCTGTTCGAATTCAGAACGGATATTTTCTGACAAAACACCTTTATAAAGTTCATGTAAGAAATGCTTTCCAAGAACCCCTCCACTACCCTCGTCGCCCAGAATATAGCCTAGAGCTGGCGTGTTTTGAACAATAGCCTCTCCATCATAAAGGCAAGAATTAGCACCCGTACCTAAAATGCTGGCAATGCCATAGTTATGACCGCAGAGCGCACGAGCAGCACCCAACAAATCACTATGCGCTTCGACCTGTTTTGCCTGAGGAAATGCCTCTTGCAATAGCGAGGCCATAACAGGCTCTAGTTCCGGACGAACACCACTACCATAAAAACAGACAAAAGAAACACTCTCCGGATCCAACTGCGGAAGGAGTTCCTGACGCAGGATCTCAGCAATGACACTTCGGTCCTGATGGAAGGGATTGATGCCTTGGGTATGGAAACGCTCCACAGAGCCGGAAGCCGACTGCAAGGCCCAGTCGGTCTTAGTACTACCACTATCTGCTATCAGTATCATGCTGCAAAAGTACAAAAAAAAGTGAAAAATGAAAAGGGAAAAGTAAAAAAATTGCAGTTTTTTTGTACCTTTGCGCACTAAAATAGCAAGATAATGAAGAAGATACTCATCATAATGGCCCTCATCTTGGGCATGGTCAGTGAGGCTGATGCCGTGCTGAAGGAGAAAAACCTCGACTCGACACTGGTCATACTGCGCGCAGAACTGGTTAAGCACTATCAGGAACTCAGCGACCAACGTACGGAGCAGCGACGACAGAGTCAGGAGGTGTTCCGGAATCTGCGAGAGACCATGAAACAGTCGAACCAGAACGCCCTCATGCTCTATTCCCAGCAACAGGAATACCTGTTCGACCTGACCTACGCCTGTCACCAGGCTACGGAACAATACCAGCGGTTCCAGCGCCAGCAACTGCCCTTCCGCGAGTTTATCAGTAATACCAGTGGCGAGATAGCCCGTTACGATAGTCTTATCAACAGTCTGCAGGCCATGCCCACGAATATCATGGGCGAACAGGCAAGAACAGACCGCAGCGTGTGTCTGACCCTGGCCACCGTGATCAAACGGACCATGGAGGAAGACTCGCAGCAGATGGAGGACTACATCAGGTATTACAACATGACGGAGCAGCGTCTGAAACACATGAACGACTATGCCCAGAAGCGCTATTACGACATTCAGACGAGCATCTTCGTGAATGGTGGCGACACCTATCTGGAAATTCTGCGTAACATCAAGGAGAAATGGCAGGACATGAAGGAGGTGGTGACAAAGAAATATACCACCGACGAAGCCACCAAACACTCCGACTGGAACCTCTACTGGATATTCGGTCTCTTCGTGGCCATCGCTTTCTATGCCCTCGTGGCCATCGGTCTCAACCTGCTCGTGTTCAAGTTCATGCCCAAAAGGTTCCATACCTTAGAGTTCCTGAAAAAACGCTCGTCGATCATGTGGGCCACCACCACCATCACACTGGCCATCCTGATGGGACTGATACAATACAACAGTCATCAGAACTTCGTCATCATGGCCTCCGGACTGCTGGTGGAATACCTCTGGCTACTGGCGGTCATCTTGATATCACTGCTGCTACGTGTCAATGCTACCCAGATTAAAAATGCCTTTAAGATCTACGCCCCCTTGCTGTTGATCGGCTTTGTGGTGATCACCTTCCGTATCATCCTCATTCCTAGCGAACTGGTCAGCCTCGTCTTCCCGCCAGTGCTGATAGCCTGTCTGCTGTGGCAGTGGTGGGGCATCCGACGCTACAACAGGAACATCCCTCGTTCCGACATGTTCTACACCTACATCTCGATGGCGGTCTTCATCGCCTCGGCAGCATGTTCATGGGCAGGCTATACGCTCTTGGCCGTGCAACTGCTCATTTGGTGGATCATGCAACTGACCTGTATCCTCACCATCACCTGCATCTCAGACTACCTGAAGATGTACGAGGAAAAGCATCATTTCTCACAGAGACCCATCACCCAGACCTGGCTCTATACGTTTACCCACAAGGTGATACTGCCGGCGCTCATCGTCTGCTCGGTGATGATCAGTATCTATTGGGCAGCGGATGTGTTCAACCTCAGCGACATGTGCTGGGGCATCTTCAACTATAAGTTCATCGAACAGGAGAACCTCAAGGTGAGCATCGTCAAACTGGCTGTCGTCATCAGCTCGTGGTTCCTGTTTTCATGGATCTCCAAGACGGTACTCAGTCTGATGCGCCTGCACTTCGAGACCAAGGACCCGACAACGGCAGAGAGTCGTTCGGTCATGGGTAAGAACGTCATCCAACTGATCATCTGGGGCGTATGGCTGCTGGCAGTACTCGCCTACCTCGACATCAGCGTGGCATGGTTGTTGGCCATCTCAGGAGGTCTGTCTACTGGTATCGGTTTTGCTTCGAAAGATATCATCGAAAACATCTACTATGGTGCCTCGCTCATGGCTGGACGTATCAAGGCCGGCGACTGGATAGAAATCAACGGTACGATGGGAAAGGTGACAAGCATCAGCTACACCTCGACCATGATCGAGTCGCTCTATGGCGAGGTCATCACCTTCCAGAACGCGCAGTTGTTTAAGAATAACTACAAGAATCTAACGCGTAATCATGGCTATGTGCTGGCCGTCGTGCCCTTCGGCGTGGCCTATGGTTCAAACCTCAAACAGGTGACAACGCTCGTGGAAGAGGCCGTCAACAAGCTGCATCACCAGTGGATGGACAGCAAGAAACCGGTCAAGAGCGTGGTCTCGGAAATGGGAGATTCCAGCATCAATTTCAAACTGTTCGTCTGGGCAGAGGCACCCAAGAAGTCGTACGTCGTCAGCGACGTCCTGAAATGTGTCTATAACACCCTCAACGATAATGGTATCCAGATACCGTTCCCACAGAGAGACGTACATTTGATCAGTGAATAGTGATTAGTGAATAGAGAATAGTAAAAAATCCAGCCAATTATTTGGCAGATTGAGATAAAATGCGTATTTTTGCAAAGCAAATATGAGTCAGAAGGCGATATTTATTGCAGGTCCCTGCGTGATAGAATCAGCTGAACTGCTGAACACCGTAGCACGCAAGTTGGTGGAAATCAACGAGAAACAAGGGACGGACATCATTTTCAAAGCGTCATTCGACAAGGCAAATCGCACGTCAATACGCTCTTTCCGTGGTCCAGGTTTGGAACGCGGATTACAGATGTTAGCTGACATCAAAACCAATTTTGGACTCCAGATACTGACAGATATCCACGAAGCCTGGCAGGCAAAACCTGTGGGAGAGGTATGCGACGTGATACAAATACCGGCCTTCCTCTGCCGACAGACGGACTTGCTGATCGCTGCGGCACAGACAGGACGCATCGTCAACATCAAGAAGGCACAGTTCCTCAGTGGACGTGATATGCGCTATCCCGTGGAGAAAGCCCGCGATGCGGGGACCAAGGAGGTGTGGCTGACAGAGCGGGGTAATATGATGGGCTATAACAACCTCGTGGTGGACTTCCGAAACATCCCCGACATGCTCGACATCGTGCCGACGGTCATCATGGATTGTACCCACAGCGTACAGCGTCCCGGAGGCAGCGATGGCAAGACGGGAGGCGACCGACGCTTCGTACCGCAGATGGCCAAGGCTGCAAAGGCATTCGGGGCCACGGGCTATTTCTTCGAGGTACACCCCACCCCAGACCAGGGACTGAGTGATGCAGCCAATATGCTGGAACTGGATAAACTGGAACAACTTATCGTTGAACTAAACAAATGAAAGAGTTAAGAGAATACGCCATACAATGTATAAAGGATGAGGCAGAGGCCGTATTGGGACTGATACCTCAACTGGACGAGTCATTCGACACGGCCGTCGACCTCATTTATAACTGCAAAGGAAAGATCATCGTCACGGGTGTCGGCAAAAGCGGACATATCGGTGCCAAGATAGCGGCCACCCTGTCGAGCACAGGCACACCATCTTTCTTCATCAACCCCCTCGACGTGTTTCACGGCGACCTCGGAGTGATGGCCCAAGAAGATGTGGTTCTGGCCATCAGCAACTCCGGACAGACGGATGAACTGCTGCGCTTCATACCAATGGTACTGCACATGCAGATACCCATCATCGGCATGAGTGGCAACCCGGCATCGCTGCTCGCCAAATACTCTACCTGCCACCTGAACGTGAGCGTTGAGAAAGAGGCGTGTCCCCTGAACCTGGCCCCCACCAGTTCCACCATGGCACAACTGGCAATGGGCGACGCCCTGGCAGTAGCACTCATAGAGAAACGCAACTTCCAGCCACGCGACTTCGCACAGTATCATCCTGGTGGAGAACTGGGAAAGCGACTCTTGACTACGGCACAGGATGTGATGCGTAGCGATGACCTGCCCGTATTACCACCAGAGATGCACCTTGGTGAGGCCATCATTCTGGTAAGCAAAGGAAAACTCGGACTGGGTGTGGCAGAGGTCGAAGGAAAGATCGTCGGACTGATCACGGACGGCGATATCCGTCGCGCCACGGAGAAATGGCAGGCACAGTTCTTCGACCGTACGGTGAGCGACATCATGACACGTACGCCAAAGACTGTCCGACCGGAGACAAAGATTTCAGAGATTCAGCAAATAATGAACAGATATAAGATACATTCCGTATTGGTAACCGACGACGAACAACATCTGCTGGGCGTGGTCGACCACTACTCTTGTATGATTTAAACAGAAAACAAGGCTTTATGAAAACGATAAAGAAACTCATCATCATGTTGCTGCTCGCGCTGCCGATGGCAGTGGTGGCAGACTATCTGTTTAAGACACTCGACGCACGCGACGGTCTGACAAGCAGCCAGATCAACTGTATCATGAAAGACTCGCGCGGCTATGTGTGGTTTGGAACACCGGCAGGACTGTACCGATTCGACGGCTATGTCTTCAAGAACTTCCAGAGTGACTCACAAGATGGCTCTTCTCTGCCGAACAGTTATATCAACTCGGTGCAGGAGACACTCGACGGCAACCTGCTGGTAGAGACAGCTGCCGGTTATTGTGTCTACCATCCGCAGACAGAGAGCTTCGAGCGCGACATGAAACAGGTATTCGCCCGGATGGGTATCGAGACCATCCCCAGCATCGTCTATGTCGACAGACATAAGAACCTCTGGGGAGCGATCCCAAACAAGGGTGTGGTATGTTATAACATGCAACAGCAACTGCTCTATGAGTTCGGCTATACCGATGACACAAAGGGTGTACCGCAGGGTATCATCTGCTCCATCAGCGAGTGTAAGGACGGTGCACTCATCGTCTATGATGACGGACGTATCGTCTGCTGCGATGTGATGCACCAACAGCATACCGTTTGGGGAACCAACGAGATCGCCAACCAGAAACTGCGCCGGTCGAAGACGCTCAGGGCCTTTGCCGACCAGATGGATAATATCTGGCTCTATGGACAGGGCACCCTCTTCCGCTACAATAAGAGTGCAGACACCTGGGATACCTCCATCAGTGAAAAACTGGGACTGACAAGTGTGGGCATCGACCGAAACATCAATGGCATGGCTGGCGACCGCAGTGGAAATATCTGGATCGGCTCCGACCAGATGGGACTGTTGCGCTATGACATCAACACGCATGAGGTGGAACCGGTTCAACCCATCAACATGAACGACCGACAGATGCGCCACGAGACCGTAAGCATACAGAGTCTCTATGTCGATGATACCGACCTGCTCTGGATTGGTACGGAGAAATCGGGCATTGCCTACTGTGGACAGTATATCTATCGCTTTGCCTCACTCCTCAATGGTGATATCACGGCCATTGCCCAGGCTGACAGCGGTAAGATCTGGTACGGCACCAGCGACAAGGGTGTCGTCGACTACGACGGTCCCCTCGCCAGCAGAAAGGTATCGGCCATGGCCTTCACACCCGACGGCAGTCTCTGGATCGGTTCGAAACGCAATGGTCTCACGCGTCTCAAAGATGGCGTAACCACCATCTACTCCCTGGCAAAGGACAGTATGAAGACGCTCATCGACGATCATATCAATGCGCTCTGCACGGATAAGATCGGTAACCTCTGGATTGCCACCAATGGCGGTCTGCAGGTCTACAACCCCAGAATGAACTCCTTCTCTTCTTATACCCGTGAGAATGGTAAACTGAACACCAACACAGTCACTGCCCTTCATTATAATAAGGATAACAAGAAGAACAACCTCTATATCGGTACTGCCGAAGGACTGGTGGTACTCAACCTCTCCAACACGGAGAAACGGGTGCTCACAGGTAATGTCGCACACACGAAGGTGTTTACCAACAACTACATCACACAGATCTACAAAGACTCTCGTGGATTGATCTGGGTGGGTACACGTGAAGGACTGAACGTGCTGAATTCCAACAACGACCTGAACAACGACAACCTCGACTACATCACCGAGAAGCAGGGTCTTTGTAATAATAACATCTGCGGTATTGCAGAAGACATGAAGCATAATATGTGGGTCACCACCAGCAGTGGTGTATCACGTATCGTGGTCAATCGCAGCCATGAAGATGGAACCTTTACCTATGGTCTTTATAACTATACGACTGCCGATGGACTGCAGAGCAACGAGTTCAACCCGGGTGCCATTATCACACGTCACGACGGAAATGTGGTGTTTGGAGGTCTCTTTGGCGTCAACTGGATGCGCAAGAATGGCAGTTCTGACACCGACGCTCTGCCCAGAGTGATGCTGACGCAGTTGTTCCTGGGCGAGGAAGAGATCATCACAGGACATGAATACGACGGTAAGGTGCTGCTGTCACAGGCGCTCAACGAGTCGTCGAAACTGGAACTGAACCACAACCAGAACACGTTCACCATCAAGTTTGCGGCAGGTAACTACAACCAAAGCGAACGTCTGATGTTCATGTATTGGATGGAAGGTCTTGACGATGACTGGAAAAACGGAGATGCCCTCACACATGGTGTGACCTTCCGCGACCTCCCCAGTGGTAAGTACACGCTCCATGTCAAGGCAGTCAGCACAGACGGTGCTGTCAGCAACCAGGAGCGCACCCTGTCTATCTCGGTGGCCAGACACTGGCTCTTGTCATGGTGGATGCTCCTCGCCTATGCCATCATCATCCTCGTGGCACTCTACTTCTGGCGGATCGGTATCAAACAACTCAAGGCCATCAGAGACCGTAAGAGAGCGGTCATCACCGAACTGAAAATGCAACGCGAAGCCATCAAGGCGGCCAGCGATGACCTCCGACAGCCGATGGCACGTATGACCTCTATCATCGGTAACCTCTCCGAGAAGGAAAAAGACCTCGAGGAACGTGAGCAACTCAACGCCCTCCACTCGCAGATGCTGCAGATCATCACACGCGTGAGTGACATGCAGACAGAACTGGAACACCCGGAGGAGAAGGCGAAGATATCGGTACACGACCGTCTCGAACTCAACGCAAATGGCGAGATCGCACTGCCGGATGTGCCCAGCGAGACCCTGACATCAGAGCACACCCGCTCAAGGGCTGCCATGGATATGCCTACGATGAAGTTCTCGGTCTTCATGGTCGACGACAACGAAGACTTCATCAAATTCGCCATGGCACGTCTCAAATATGTCTATAACTTCCATGCTTACAACGACATCATCAAGGCGGCAACCGACATTGAGGAACTGCATCCTGATCTGGTCATCTGTAAACAGAACATGGATGGCATGACGGGTAGTGAACTGTGTAACCAGTTGAAGATGAACCCCACCTCACAGAAAGTGAAGTTCATACTCCTTACTGACAAGCCTCTCACACCGATCGACATGCGCAACCAGAACATCACCCTCTCGGCAGATGATTATATGGCAAAGCCATTCAACCTGCAGGAGGCTGTCATGCGCTTCAACAAGATTCTCGGACTTGGTCCTATCGAACTGGATAGCAACCTCATCGAAGGTGCTGAGACGCGTATGCTGGAGAACCAGAACTCAAGTATGACCACAGCCACGGAGTCCTACGACGATACTGACACGGCCACCGCGCTGGCTCAGGGTAGCGGCACAACGACAGAGGATGATCCCATCAACCTCGTCGATACGAAGATCGTCAAACCAGTCGTCAACGCACCGGCACTCACCGAGGCACAGATACAGGCAGAGGAAGAGTCGACATTGTCTGACTACTCCATGCTCGACATGATGGACCAGCAACTCATGAAGAACATCGAACAGTATGTCATGCAGAACATGAGTCGTGGACAGATCAGCCTCGAAGAGATGGCAACGGCCATGGGCATGGGACGCGTACCGTTCTTCCACCGTGTACGTAGCCTGACAGGTAAGACACCGGCAGAACTGATTCGTGACATGCGACTGAAACATGCATGTATCCTGCTGAAGCGCACCAACATCAACATGAGTGAGCTGGCAACAAACGTGGGCTTCATGACGGCAGAGAACTTCATCACGATCTTCCGCGAGAAGTTCGGTATGACCCCGCTCGAATACCGACTGAAACACAGGAAATAAAACTTGAGAAACTTTAGAATGAAAATCGTGAATAATCATAAGTGGTGGCAGACCATCCTGCCACTACTATTCACTATTCACTATTCTTGCGTCCCTGCGGTAGCAAGCGAGCAGAGCTCGAGCACACTATTCACTGCTTCAGCACAATCTAGCGACTCCCTCATCGTCCACCAGATGGAAGACCTCGGCGTGCACTTCACACAAGGCAACCACGTCAAATTGCTCATGTCGGGCAAAGACAAGTTCGCGGATATGTTCGAGGCCATCCGACAGGCCAAGAGCAGCGTTCACCTGGAATACTTCAACTTCCGCAATGACTCCATCGCATCTCTGCTCTTCGACATCCTCAGGGAGAAACGCAAGGAAGGCGTCGAGATCAGGGCCATGTTCGACGGCTTTGGCAATGACTCCAACAACCAACCGCTCAAGAAACATCATCTCCAGAAACTCTGGGCCGACAGTATCAACATCGTGGAATACGACCCCATCCGATTCCCCTGGGTCAACCATATCTGGCCACGTGACCATCGTAAGATCGTGGTCATCGACGGAGAGATTGCCTATACCGGTGGAATGAACGTGGCCGACTATTACATCGTGGGCACCGAACAAGTGGGTGAATGGCGTGACATGCACTGCCGGTTGGAAGGACCCGTTGTCAACGACCTGCAAATCATCTTCGCACGTATCTGGAAAAGGGCCACGAAGGAGGATCTCACCGACGAGAAATACTACCGGGGCAAACCGGCTGGCAATAAGATGGTAGGCATCGTCAACCGCGAACCGCATGTCACCAACAAAATCATGCGACAGCTGTATATCCAGGCCATCGACGATGCTCAGGACTCCATCCGTATCATCAACCCCTACCTCACCCTGATACCTTCCATCAGCAAAGCACTGAAAAGGGCCATCAAACGAGGCGTGAAGATGGAGATCATGGTCTCTGCCAAAAGTGATATCCCCCTCACACCGGACGTGGTCTACCGCAATGCCCACAAACTGATGAAGCGTGGGGCTACAGTATGGCTCTACCAACCGGGATTCCATCACTCGAAGATCATGATGGTCGACGGACGGTTCTGTACCGTTGGCAGCACAAACCTCGATGCTCGTAGCCTGCGCTTCGACTTCGAAGAGAACGCGCTGATCATCAACCGCGAGACAACCAAGGAACTCGACGATATGTTCGACCGCGACAAACAGAAGAGTGTCGTCCTGACAGAAGAGGAATGGAACCGTTTCCGGACAAGATGGCAGAAATTCCGCGGATGGTTCGGCTCATTACTACAACCATGGCTGTAAACCGCGACACCACCATCTCCATTGCCAAGGGCATCGCCATCATTCTGATGGTCATCGCCCATGCAGAAGCACCAGGATGGCTCTGTAAGTTTATCTTCGAATTCCACATGCCTCTGTTCTTCATCACAGCAGGCTACTTCTTCTCCACACGTTACCTCAACGATGAAGCCACCTTCGTCAAAAAACGAATAAAAGGACTCTACTGGCCGTTCGTCAAATGGGCCCTCTTCTTCCTCGTCATCCACAACTGGATGTTCGACATCGGCATCCTCAACGAGGTCTATGGCAACGAACAGGGAGGGGTGCTCCATCCCTGGAGCTGGCGCCAGACACAACAGAACATCTGGAACATCTTCACGGCCATGGGGGGATACGATGCCTTCCTCTGTGGCGCCTTCTGGTTCTTCCGGGGACTCTTCGTCGCCAGTATTCTATACCTTATTATATATAAGGTGATGGTGACTTTGCTACCCGAACGGGCAACAAAATCAGCACCTTATCTCATCTGCCTCTTCATGCTCCTCCTCTGTGCCTGGAAGACCTGGTCGGGCCTCAAAGTCATCAACATCGTCCAAGGGGGCTACCGCGAGATGATGGGCTGTTTCTTCTTCGGCATTGGCTTCATCTTCCGACAGTTCGTCACTGCCTACCGCCAACGGATGTCGCTATACATGGTACGTCTCTGGACATCTCTCCTCTTTGCCGTCATCGTCTTCCTCTTCTCAAAATACCTCACAGCCAACATGAACTGGCGCTCTTCCTTCCAACAGTTCCTCTCACTCCCCATACCGGCCATTCTCGGCTTCCTGATGACCTATAACCTCAGCAGCTGGCTCGATGAACACAACAACAGACTCAAACAGTTCCTGGTCTACACCGGCGACCATACGCTCTATGTCTTCATCTTCCATATCATCTCCTACAAGACCGTCAGCCTCCTGAAAATCTGGTACTATAACCTCGACCCGCGACAGATTGGTTGCCACATGGTCATACACGATCATTCACAAGAGGACCTGTTCTGGATCCTCTACACCATCGCAGGCGTTGCACTGCCCTTGCTGGGCATCTGGCTCTACGAAAAAGGGAAAGCGAAAGTCAAAGGATATAGAGCATCATCTGCATCTCAGGCTCAGTGATGCCCTTCTCACGCAACAGCGCCAACTCATTCTCAACGATAAAGGTCTTCTGCTGCTCGGTCTCCTTCAGATAACGGTGGAAACAGTCGGCTGCTTCATCCACATGACCACCCAACCACAGACAATAACCGTAGTTCAGTAAATCATCCGGCAAGGCCTGATCAGTCAACAACTGACTGTAAATCTTCTCAGCTTGCTCGTATTTCTCATCGCAGGTCAGGGTCCAGGCCAACACGCGGTTGACATTTACATCCTCAGGCGACTCGAAATTCAGACGATACAGATCCTTCAGGGCATCGGCATAACGTTTGAGATTCGTCAGACAGACAGCTCGGTTCAACAGATAATGCTGACTATCGGATTGGATGGCCAACAGCTGGTCATAGGCCGACAAGGCGTCTTCATAACGCGCATCATCAAACAAGGCTCGGGCATAGCCCTGAAGGGCTTTCTCATTCCCTGGCTCCAACTCCAAGGCTTTCTGATAACAGAACAAGGCATCTTTGTCACTACCGAAATCATAATACCTATGCTGCCCCAGATAACCGCACATCATATAATGTCGGAAGTCACAACGGGCCTCACCACAGTTCTCAAGCACCATACCGGCCTCTTCCTGACGTTTCTGTTTGATCAGGAAGGCTGCCAGATCATTGAAAGAGGCTTCCACCTGTGTACGCGAGAAGACTTGCTTCGACAGGAAAAGATACCGATAGTTCTCAAAGGGGTTACAGAACTCACTGCGATAGGGATACAAACGGAAGAAACGGTACAGATCCTGCAGATAGATACGACGGATATAGGCGGCACTACGACTTTCTTCCTTCAACACCTCAGTCACACCGGCCTCTCCACGCTCCATCATCTCCCACAAGTTCTTCGGAATATGGTTCAACACCTGATTAAAGGCCAGGATAAACGAGTATTTATCACTATGACAGAAGGGACCTGCATTGATCAGACTCTGCAAAAAGGCGTTCTTCTGGAACTTCTCCGCCACATCGGCAATACCGGGATGCTCGATATAGAAAGGCACAAACCAGTTGCTGAGCTCCGAGAAGAAAGAGAAACGTTTCATCTGTGAGAAACCACCGAAATAGATATCAGAACCTTGTTTCTGCATCTCCTGCATCCGCTGGAACTTCTCCTCCACCTGCTCCATCCGCCTTTCTTCTTCATCGGGATGGAGGATATCATCCAACGAATGGTCCTCTACTTCCTCAATACCGTTCCTCGTCACCCGGAAACCGTTGTTCTTCAACAGGTCGGGCATAATCTCTCGCTGGATGGTCTGGTTGTCTTTCTCAGCATTGATACACAAAACAATCTGATGCTGCAACTGCACCAGCTCCTGACAGACGGCAGGATCTTCCAACACCTCATCCAACACCTGCTTCTCATCACCATAGAGATTAACGAAGACATCATCCTGCAAAGCCAAGGCCCAACCGACCAGGGCTCTTTGACGGACAGCGGTATCAGTGGCATGACGATATACGGACAACAGCACCTTGAACTTCGCCAGATCGAAATGATTCAAGGTCGCCAGCATAATAGCACTGATCAACACCTGCTGGTCGTTGACGTCAATAGTGGGCGAAAGGAGAATCTCTTCCATGGCCGAGGCCTGACCTTCACTCCAGATAGCAGAGAGCCAGAGACGGTCAAACCAGTCGGCTATCAACTGCTGATGCTGCTGGTACAACGTCTTTTTCTTCTCTGTCTGGGTATGCTCAGGCTCCAAAGCCAACATCGCACCCTCAGTCACAAAAGCCTCCAAGGATTCCTTCAATGCCTGGGAGGTCCAGTCACGCGAAGAGGCACTCATACGGGAATGAATACCGGACAGATAGACGGAATGCTTGATCTGATAACTCATCTCCACCTCGGCATACAACACATACAACCGGCGCAGCAGATTATCGTAGAGCTGTGTCAACTGGGGATCCTTAAAACCGCGCTTCCAATAGTCTGACATCAACTGGAAGTCAGCCTTGATGGCATACAACCGGTCGGCATCCGGACCGCCAGAATATGTCGAGAGATAATTCTCCATCAACGTCAAGGCCTGACTCAACTGACGATGCGTCAGACACTTGTAGAAAGCTTCCAGGGCTTGGTTTTCCTTCATACTTACTTCTTTGAAAGCCAGGCCTTGGCACGGGCCACATCTTCTTCTCGGGGCAGGGCGATGCGATGAAATTTCAAGTCCTTACGGATCTGCTTCACTGCCTCAGGCTTCACCTTACAGTATTTCGCGATCAACGGGGCATAATGCTCTATCCCGTACTGATTAATCGAGTCACAGGCCTTATTATAACCGCGAGAGAAAGCTCGCAACTGCTTGGCGCGGACTTCACCATCCATATCCTTCCACTGCGAGACAATAACGCCCATTTCCATATCCAACTGACGGGTGTCCATCAACACCTTATGCTTCAACATCCTGGCCACAGCTGCCTGGGGCTCCGTCAGGATCAAGGCGTCCATCTCGTTGTTCTCCAACATCTTCAGACGCACATGCACATCGTTGATCTGAATACGGAACACACGCTCTGTCTTCAACTTCCCACTGTCAACAGCCAGGTCGCCCAACAAATCGGTCACCGAGTAACGGGTCATGGCCAACATCTTGTCATCCAGGTTCTTCAACTCCATGATACGGGCACCACGGTTGGTCACCAACTGCCAATAGGCATTCGTAGAGGTCAGATACCTGAGACTGTCACCCTGCTTCTTTAAACGCTCGACACGTACCAGGTCTGACACACCCACCTCCACCCTACGGTTGGCAAGGGCGGTGTCGATGTCCATCTGGGCCGTAAACTGCTTCAGACGGATATCCACAGCGGTATCAAACATCTGGTGGTCCTTCGCCAAAAAGATAGGCAGACAGTCCAACGTGGGTAACACAGCAACCTTCAACGCTGCGGAGTCTTCCCGCATCGCCTTCAGACGCTGTGCCTTGGTGATGCGCTTGGTCTCTTCATAACTCTGACCACAACCCACCACACATATAATGGCTATAATCCAAATAATTTTCTTCATAACGCGTGCAAAGATACGACTTTTTTTTCACTTTTCACTTTTCACTTTTCATTTTTCACTTTTTTTTTGTACCTTTGTTGCCGATATGGCAAAAGACAAAATAGCATACGTATGTTCCAACTGCGGCCAGGAGTCGCCAAAGTGGATAGGCAAATGTCCCGCATGCGGACAGTGGAACACATTCAAGGAAATCAAGGTAGCCAGTTCCTCCCCTAAGTTAGGGGAGGTCAGGAGGGGTCTGAACAGTGCCCATTCTGCCCAATCCTCCGCAGCCTCTGCCGGAAAGGTCCTGCGCTTGCGCGACATCTCCGACCACGATGACCCGCGTATCGACATGCACGACGAGGAACTTAACCGCGTCCTCGGAGGTGGACTCGTACCTGGCAGCATCGTCCTCTTAGGCGGAGAACCGGGCATCGGCAAATCCACACTCACCCTCCAGACCATGCTCCGTCTCCCGGAGAAGAAGATCCTCTATGTCAGTGGTGAGGAATCGGCCCACCAACTCAAAATGCGCGCCAATAGACTTGGAGGTGATAACGAGAATTTCCTCATCCTCTGCGAAAACTCCCTCGAGGCCATCTTCGACCATATCAAGGCAGAACAACCCGAACTCATCATCGTCGACTCCATCCAGACCATCATGACCGAGGATGTAGAATCCTCAGCTGGCTCCATCGCACAGGTACGCGAATGTGCCTCCGCCCTACTCCGCTTCGCGAAATCCAGTGGAGTCCCCGTCATCCTCATCGGACATATCACCAAGGAGGGCACCCTCGCTGGACCCAAGATCCTCGAACATATCGTCGATACGGTCATCCAGTTCGAAGGTGACCAACATTACATGTACCGCATCCTCAGAAGCATCAAAAACCGCTTCGGATCAACATCAGAACTGGGCATCTACGAGATGCAACAGAATGGACTCCGACAGGTCTCCAACCCCTCAGAACTCCTCCTCACACAGGACCACGACGGACTCTCAGGCATTGCCATCTCCTCTGCCATCGAGGGCGTACGACCATTCCTGGTCGAGACACAGGCACTCGTCTCTACTGCGGCCTATGGCACGCCACAACGCTCGGCAACAGGCTTCGACCAACGACGCCTGAACATGCTGCTCGCGGTACTCGAAAAGCGTGTGGGCTTCAAACTCATGCAGAAGGATGTCTTCATCAACATCGCCGGAGGACTCAGAGTGACCGACCTGGCCATAGACCTCTCTGTCATCGCAGCAGTCCTATCCTCAAACGTAGACACACCCATAGAATCGGGCTGGTGCATGGCGGGCGAAGTGGGACTCTCTGGTGAGGTACGACCGGTCAACCGCATCGAACAGCGCATCGCAGAGGCCGAGAAACTGGGCTTCACGGATATGATCATCCCTAAGTACAACCTCAAAGGCCTCGATCCCAAGAAATACAACATCTCCCTCCACCCCGTCCGTAAGGTCGAAGAAGCCCTCCGGGCTCTCTTTGGCTAAAAAGACTTAAATATTCACTATTCACTATTCACTATTCACTAAATTATAGTACCTTTGCACTCGCTTAAAATTGGTCAATAAGTAAATTTCAAAATAAATTGTATAATTGTAAATTGTAAAATTGTAAATTCTATGACTATCAACGAATTCAATTTTGCCGGTAAGAAGGCAATCGTACGTGTAGACTTCAACGTACCCCTCGATGAGAATGGTAAGATCACTGACGACACCCGTATTCGTGGTGCCC